>Ga0209098_1000720_pt1 | contig 34842 bp, 28 predicted proteins | sample AD_JPNHW1_MetaG_FD_184429 | JGI IMG/M metagenome (GOLD analysis project Ga0209098, IMG submission 184429) | Active sludge microbial communities of municipal wastewater-treating anaerobic digesters from Japan - AD_JPNHW1_MetaG (SPAdes) (version 2) | ecosystem: Engineered > Bioreactor > Anaerobic...
TGGCCTGTATCGAATTGTCCAACCTTTAGTTGCGCAGAAATTATGGGATCGATATCTGCTAATCAGATCAGTAGTGTAACCGATATATATTTTATCAAATTTCCGCGAATACAATATGTAAACTAGATATTCCATAAAAAAAGGCTGCCTTCGCAGCCTGATGATTGGTAGCGGGGACGAGAGTTGAACTCGTGACCTCCGGGTTATGAATCCGACGCTCTAACCAACTGAGCTACCCCGCCATTATGTTTATTTCAATTTTCAACTCGTGTCCTTCTCAGACGGATATGAATCCGACGCTCTTCCCGATAGCTATCGGGACAACTGAGCTACCCCGCCATTATGTTTATTTCAATTATCAACTCGTGTCCGTCTCAGCCGGATATGAATCCGACGCTCTTCCCGATAGCTATCGGGACAACTGAGCTACCCCGCCATTATGTTTATTTCAATTTTCAACTCGTGTCCGTCTCAGACGGATATGAATCCGACGCTCTTCCCGATAGCTATCGGGACAACTGAGCTACCCCGCCATTATGTTTATTTCAATTTTCAACTCGTGTCCTTCTCAGACGGATATGAATCCGACGCTCTTCCCGATAGGTATCGGGACAACTGAGCCACCCCGCCAATAGGGGTGCAAAATTAGAACTTTTTCCTTAAAAAGAAAGGTGTCCGGGAATTTTTACTGAATTTCCTCGACTTTCAACTTGTAATTGATCCCGAGCTCGCGTAAACCACTGAGTATAAATTCTATGCATTTCTCATCCCGTGCCAGGTACTCTGGTGCTGACACCCCCTTTTCAGTATACATTCCACTGGCAACCAGCTTCACAGCCATCACGGCAGCATATCCTGTTGTACGGGCCATCGAGTGAATCCTTGTCAAAGGGTCAAATGTATCGAACAGGTCATACGTGATTCGTTGCTTCTTACCATCTTTAGTCCCCTCGGCAATGATGCGCATGACCGTCAAATCTTCTTCTCCGTCATCAATCCTTAGAATCGGAAACAATAATTTTGCCGTAACATCAATTGGTCTAACACTTACACCGCCTGCTATCATTGGCTCTGAACTAAAAAATCCGGCATCGCGAAGCACCTGAACCCTCAACACATGACCGGGATAGCGGAGTGTTTTCTCAATCATATCAGGCACTTTCAGAGTGTATATCAGCGACCTGAGTCCATCGCTATTGAATGCCTCAAGAGTACCAAGCCCCTCTATTTCAACATTTTCAACATCAGACAATGCAGGTTTCACAACCAAGTTTCCATTCACCATAAACCTGGCCGGACGAGTATATTCTTCGACGAGGTCAATAGGTGAGAAAACTGCTTTATATTCGAATGGCCATGACCGGCGGACTGGTAAACCTCCTACCAGAATTTTTATACTTTCAGGTTTATCCAACATACTGCTTGCATAAGCGGCTAACATGTTGCTGGTACCAGGGGCCAGTCCCATATCACAAATAGCAACAACTCCGTTTTCTTTCGCCAGTGCGTCTAATTCAAGAAAGTTCTCCGCCTGAAAACTAAAATCGACCACATTTTTCCCAGCTTCGATGCATGCCTTCAATACCATAAACCCAAGATGCCCCGGAACAGCACTGACAACCAAGCCATAGCTGGCTACAAGCTTTTTGACCCTTTTAAAATCTGACAGGTCGAACCTCAGCGAAGCTACCTTATGATTTGCGGTCACTTTATCAAGTGCTTTCGCATCAATATCGGCTATTGTAACATTAAATTTAGCGTCCTCCGACAATTTAGCTGCAACAGGCCCGCCAACCAGTCCGGCACCAAGAACTATGATTCTTAAAGGCTGTTGCTTTTCTACTTTTGTTTTCATTGGTTATCCTGAATTAGTAATTATTTATAATTCACAATTTCAACTTCTTATGAAGTGTTTCCCTCCTTTTAGCTCTGCCCCGAAAATGAGGAAGCTGTGATACCACAACCCCGGCTAGCACCAGAGCCATTCCGGCAATTTTCGCGATGGAAAACTCTTCCGAAAGTAAGAAATATGAGGCAATTCCCGTAAAAACAGGTATAAGATTAGAAAAAACATTTGCTCTTATTACTCCTATATCTCTGATTGAGATGATATAGAAGATGTAAGCCAGCGTTGAAGCAAAAAAAGCCAGTTCAATCAACGCAACTATGGCACCTGCCGAAGGCTTTGCCGCCAGGAAATGATTAAGGTCAAATATCAGGAAGAAGGGCAGGAAGTATATTGCTCCGATGATGTTTTGCAATGCAATAATAGTAATTACGGGGTAATTGCCTGCCAGCCTCCTGATAACCAATGAATATGCTATTGCTGAAAATACGGCAAAAAATAACAATCCTATACCATCAGGGGATGCATTAAAGGAAAGGTCTGGTTTGAGAAGCATAATCACAATACCGGCGAGTGAGATGACTATTCCGGATAAAGTACTTTGCGAAACGCGTTCCCTAAACACAAAATATGCAGCTATCGGGCTGAAAAGCGGGATCGTGGCAATGATTACAGAAGATATTGTTGACGAAACTTTTGTCAAACCAAAACTTTCGCCCATGAAATAGCAGAATGGCTGAGTAAAAGCGAGCAGGAAGAACCATTTCAAATCCGCTTTTTCAACGCGAAAACTCTTTTGGGAAAGTTTAATAAAGATCAGCAGTAGGCTGCCTGAAATTACAAGACGCAGAAAAATGATGGTTATTGGCCTGTAAACTACAAAAACCTGCTTGAACCATACAAAAGACAAGCCCCAGAATAACATTGAGAGAACTGCATAGAGCAACGACCGCATTTTACCGGGGCGTTCCAGTATGGAAGAATTCTCAAGTGTCATGTGATGATTATTTTATCAAAGAAATGTGATGAGCACTTCCTGATGCCTGGTAATTCAACTCTTTTTTGTGTCAGGGCTATTCAATACCTGCAAAATGTTTCATGAACTGCACCCGCTCATATGCTACCGGGTTTGAAGAATTTCTGAGATTCATTTTCCCAATAAAATCATTGACAGATGCATAATCATGTTCTTGCATCCAGTGTTCTAATTCATTGACCATCAGTCGGATTTGTCCCGGGCCGTTTTTATATATTGTGCTTACTATTTCAACGGCTTTGGCACCGGCAAGCATCATCTTAATCATTCCTGCCGCATCATGAACACCGGTTGTTCCGGCAAGGTCGCAACTCACCTTATCTGACAGAATGGCTACCCACCTGAGGGGCATATAGATTTCATCAGGCGAGCTAAGCACATGGGTTGCCTTTATTTCAAGATCTTCAATATCAATATCAGGCGAATAAAACCTGTTGAACAGCACCAGGCCTTTTGCTCCGGCCCAGGCAAATTTTTGAGCAGAACTGGCTAAGCCGGAAAAATAAGAACTGATTTTGAGCGCAACCGGAATCCTGACTTGCTTAACAACTTTTTCGAGAATGTTAAAATATACCTTCTCCAATTGCTCAGGAGAATTGGCAGGATCGCTGGGAAGAACGAATATGTTCAGCTCAAGTGCATTAGCCCCGGCATCTTCGATCTTTTTTGCATAACTGGTCCATTCGGCATCAGTTGCACAATTGATACTTGCAATTACAGGAATACCAACCGATTTCCTGCAATCACGGATAAGAGCCATGTACTTGTCGAGGTTGTTTGACCGGCTGAAATTACTGATATAGTCAAAGGCTTCAGGGTATTGATTTGTGATTGAATCCTGCCCGAGCGTATGCCGCACTTCATGCAGAATCTGCTCTTCGAAAAGTGATTTCAGGACAACAGCGCCTGCTCCCTGTTTTTCATACTCAATTACATTCTCTACTGAACTTGTTAAACCTGAGCTACCTACAATTACGGGGCTTTGAAGCTTAAGCCCCAGGTATTTAGTACTAATATCAGCCATTGCATTAGAAATTAAGCAGTTGTATATGTTGATCCGATACACGACCTTCGTTTGTAATCACCCGGGACTAAAAAACGGGGCTAAACAAAGTATGCCATGCAGCAAGTAAAAATACCAATAATCCTGCATTATCACGATCAATCAGAGATTAATTTTTTACATAATCAGCAGCCGGAAACCATAAAAAAAAGCAGGGAGGTGATGCCCTGCTTTTCTGCTCATTGATAATTCTCAGAAACTAAGTCTCTTAGTTTGATAACGTAAGTTTACGGAATAACGTATCGTCATTAATTATCTTAACTGCCTGATTCAGATCGTCATCATCTTTACCGATGACTTCGAAATAAGCGTTAATATTGAATAAGTTTCTGGCCAGCAATGCTTTCAGGATAAGTGTAATTTGTTTGCCCGATGCTTTCAACCCATCATCATCTGCCGGTATTTCATTTTTCGCCGCATAAGCAACAAAATCATTCAGCATCTCTCCATCGTTTTTAAATCCGTTCATAAATGCAACTATATCAGGAAATTTCTTGAGCAGATCTTTGCGATTTGCATCAATATACTGCATGGTGTAATCATTCAGCAGGTTTTTACGAAATACATCGGTATAATATTTCGAAATGAATGATGTATCGATCGGCACAAACATATCTGGCATAATTCCGCCACCACCATATACAAGCCGCTTGTTATGGGTATAATACTTCAGCGAATCCGGAAATTTAATACTGTCAGAATGAACGAATTCCCCGTGTTTGTACCGGTTGTAAACCTCTGAAAAATAATCATCCGAGCCGGCAGTATAAGGCTTTTGAATGCAACGGCCTGAGGGTGTGTAATATCGTGCTGTGGTTAATCGTACCATAGAACTATCAGGCAGAAGGTATGGGCGCTGCACGAGGCCTTTGCCAAATGACCGGCGACCAACAATTAATCCGCGATCCCAGTCCTGAACTGCGCCAGAAACAATTTCACTGGCTGAAGCGGTGGCTTCGTCAATTAGAATGACCAGTTTTCCGGCCTCAAAAACTCCCTGGCTTGTAGAAGTAAAATCCTGCCTTGGGCTGCGCAAACCTTCAGTGTACACGATAAGTTTATTTGCTGAAAGGAATTGGTCGGCAAGTTCGTAGGCAATATCCAGGTAACCTCCTGTGTTATTTCGCAGGTCAAGGATGAGGTTCTTCATTCCCTCTTTTTTCAACTGGTCAACAGATTCTATAAATTCGTCCTCTGATGTACGGGCAAACCGCGAGAGTTTTACATAGCCAATATCGTTGCTCACCATGTAGGTTGCGTCAATACTGTTGATGGGAATCTTATCCCGGATGATCGTATAGTCGATTAACGATTTACGGTTTTTGCGGAAGATGCTCACATCCACCTTTGTGCCACGCGGGCCACGAAGCCGGTCAAGCACGTACTGGTTGTCGATTTTACTGCCTACGGCATCTTCACCATTGATTTTCACAATTTTATCACCAGCCAGTATCCCCAATTTCTCTGAAGGTCCGCCAACAACCGGTGACACCACCACGATTGTATCATGATATATCTGAAACTGCACTCCTATGCCATCAAAATTCCCCTGCAGAGGTTCATTGGTACGCTGCACTTCTTTCTTGGGGATGTAAACCGAATGAGGGTCCAGATCCTTTAAAACCTGAATGATGGCCTGCTCGGTGAGATCAGCTTCATCAACATCCTCAACATAAAAGTAGTTTATCAGTTGCATAAGTGTTGCAAACTTCTGAGTTGTCTCTTTCTGATCAGGATTCTTGAGTGCGTACTGAGCCGAAAGAAAACACGGCGTAAGCAAAAGAATGAATGCTGCAACTAAATTCCTGGCAATCATATTGTTTCTCATTAGAGGATCGAAAATTATTGATTTGTCTGCCAAAATTACCACAATTAATGTACCAGCGGATTGTTGATTTCAATATTGATTGCAGTTTAACAATTTTTAGATCATGGTTCACCGGGTTTTCAAAGCAAATGTATATTCTACTGACACATTGGCACTTTTCAATAATGGTGTTACTTTTGATATGATTCAGTTTCTATCTCTGCATTATGCCTGATCAATCAGAAAAGCGGAAACTTTTTAAAAGCCTCATTGCGCCTTCGATTTTGCTGTTAATAATCTGGGGCATAAAGTTTTACGAGCTGACTTTCAATGCTGATTTTTCGAACCTTGGAATTCTGCCCCAAACTGTGAGCGGCTTAAAAGGCATATTCCTTTCACCGCTTATACATGCTGACGTTTCACATGCGTTTGCCAATTCGGTCCCGCTGTTTGTGCTCACAGCCGCTTTGTACTATTATTATGGTAAAATAGCCAATGGCATCATGGGTTTATCGTGGCTTATCACCGGATTCTGGGTTTGGGTGTTTGCCAAGAACACCGGTTACCATATAGGAGCCTCAGGTGTTGTGTATGCCCTCGCAGCTTTTCATTTCACAAGCGGATTACTGCGTAAGGAACCCCGCATGATGGCATTCTCGCTGCTGGTGGTTTTCCTGTATGGCGGGCTTATCTGGGGCATCTATCCCGATTTCTTCCCTGAGAAAAACATTTCGTGGCAATCGCATCTGCTGGGCCTGGTTGCCGGAGTAATACTGGCCTTTTTTTACAGGTCAGATGGCCCTCAAAGGAAAAAATATGAATGGGAGGATGAAGAAGATGAGGAGGCTGATTCCCCGGAGATTTTTTCCGAAATTGAAGATCAGGATAGTCATGATAAAGAAAAAACCGCCGGCCAGGAGCCGACGGTGATCTATCATTTGCGAAAAAAATCCAACATCGAAGAATAGTTATTTATCTCGTAATCAATGCTTAGCAACTAGCACTAATCTCTGCCATGCATCATATAGAGCAACTTTTTCGACAGAAAAAACACGCCTGCACCCAAAATAATTACAAAAACGGCGATACCGCCAAATATTAGACCAGGACCGAGTGTTTCAATAAAACTTGCAAGCACTCCTCCCAGCAGATGAGCAATGAAGGTTGGCAGGAACCATACCCCCATAAACATCGAAACCATATGTGCAGGAGCCAGTTTGGTCACCATGGACAAGCCAATGGGTGAAAGCATTAGTTCACCAAAGGTGTGAAAAAGATAAGCCACCAGAAGCCACAACATACTGGCTTTGGCACTCCCGGCGTTCAACTGCCCCACCGCACCAAGCATCACAATAAAGCCCAACCCGAGAAAAATCATGCCGAGACCCATTTTTACAGGGGTCGATGGGTTTTTTCCTACCCTTGCAAGTTTCATCCATAGCGCTGAAAACGCAAATCCGAGCCCGAAAACAAGTAATGGATTCAGACTTTGGAACCATGGAGTTGGGATGGTAAATCCACCGATAGTCCGGTTGATCGATTCTTCAGTGAAAACAGTCATCGAACTGCCGGCTTGCTCAAACCCGGTCCAAAAGAAAGTGACGAAGAAAAATAGTGTGAAAATGACGGCTATTCTGTCTTTTTCCTCTTTGGTTAAAGGCTGTTTCTCAGATTTAGCAGCTCCGGCCGCTTTCTGATGAACTGCTTTACCAATATTACCGAGCATCTTAGGTGCCATTATCCAGTATATCAACATGCTGATAATGACAGCGGCACCTGCAACAATAAAGCCGGCACGGTAACCGTATTCAACTGCTATCCAGCCACATAGCAGCGGAGCAAAAAACACTGAACCATTGAAAAGCTGGTAATATAATGTGAAGGCTGCATCACGCCTCGGGTCACCCTGTTCGTACAAATCACCGATCATTGTAACCACAGTAGGTTTAAAGAAACCATTGCCGACAGCCATCAGTGTAAGTCCGGCAATAAAGGGCAGAAGGCTGTTATCAAGTGACAATACAGCAAGTCCTAAGGCTATCAATATCCCGCCAATTGTAGCTGAGCGCCGTTTTCCAAGCAACCTGTCGGCAATCATCCCGCCAAAGAACGGGAACCCGTAGCACAAGGCATTAAAAGTGCCGTAAACCAAGCCTGAAGTGCTTTTTGAGAATGCCATGCCCGGGAGAGTTTCTGATACTCCCGCTATCATGTAAAGCATAAGTAATGCGCGCATACCGTAGTAGGAAAATCTTTCGCCTGCCGCGGTAGCGCTAAGCAGGTACAGTGCCGGCGGATGGCCGTTTCGATCTCTTGATTGAGTCGTCATATCAGTCCTATTTGAGTTTAAGAGCCAAATGTATCAAAAAGCACATTTGAGCCTGCGAATGAAATAGAAAGAATTTCCAGAACCGGACTTGGTTTTCTTACTGATTTCGAGAGTTTCTGAAGCCTGCAACAGAAGCAAATAATATCAGAATTATTACAGAAACAGCTATCAGCCATTTAATTACAGAGCTTACTTCCCACTCTGACTGGGCTGGCCCGGTTGTATCTTTAGGGAGTTCATTATCAATTCTTAAAGTATCGGTATCGGCCCTGAGCTGATAATACAAGTCAGAATGCAACTGCTGAAAACTATCGGCCTCATCAAATACCGCTATTGCCGAGTATGCCTTCACCAGTTTTGAGTAATTATCAAGCACTTCGGGTTTGGCTCCAATTGAATCAGCAATCAGCAAACTCTGCCTGAAGTATCCGATTGCTTTATCAAACTCCTTTTGATACAGCAGGTTATCGCCAATACAAGTGAGAGTGGCCGCAACGGTTCTTTTGTCATCTATGTCTTCATTTATCCTCAAAACCTGCATTAATTGTTCATTGGCCCTGAAATAATTACCTCTTCGCTTATTGATCTCAGCCAGGTTGGTCAAAGCATTTGCAATGTTTTCCTGGTCGTTTATATCTTCGCTTAACATCAGGGAGAGATTAAGATATGAAATCGCTTTATCATACTCATTTTTAATGATGTATGCATTCCCGATATCCGTCAGCAGAACAGCCTTCACATAGTCATTGCTGTCATATTCAGCAAGTGCAAGCGCTTCATTATAATACCTGAGCGCTGTCTCAGGCTTTGAATCCGAAATGTAGATAACACCGAGTGCTGTCAACTTGTCCATCAGACCGCTGGTATTTCCTATTTTCCGGTCAAAAGTGATATATTCATTTAAAAGTTTTATCGCTTTTCCAAACTTCCCCTGGTATTTGTATATCCCTGCTATATTGTTGATTGTAGCTGAAGCTCCAATGTCATCTCCAAGCTTTTTATCGGTTTCTACCGACTGATTGAGATAACCTATTGCTTCATCATATCTACCGGTTTCGCTGCAGATGACTCCCAGGTTATTCAGGCAGGCCGAAACCCCGGAGAGATCGCCAATCGATTGAAACATAGGCAAAGCCAGCTTGTAATACTTTTGTGCCGAATCATACTCAGCCTGGAAAATAAAAGCATTGCCAATGTTTTTATAAGCAAGCGCTAATCCACCTTTGTCATTGATGCTAAGAGCAAGTTTTTGCGCCTGTTCAGCATATTTCATCGCTTGCTTCCGGTCGTGATTCAAAACTGACTTCGAGAGTTCGTTGAGTTTTCTCACCTTCTCAATACCTGTTGCATTTTCTGACTGAAGCCGGGGCTGCTGTGTTGTCGTGGTCTGACAATCAGAGCGGAAGCCATGCAGAAACAATGACACAATGATGATCGCCCAAAAGATTCCTCTGTATTTTATTCCGCTAAGCATCAGGTTATTCAATTGTTAGGTAGTATTTGATTTTTTCGAACAGGGCAGCATGAACGAGTGGTATTTGCGATATCTGGTCCACCGAAGTATATTTTCCTTCGATAATCCGCCGATCAACAATTGCTTTGGCAAGATAGTAGTCAAAATAAGGGTGTTTCCTCAGTTCGTCTGTACTCACTTTATTAAGGTTTAGCTTCGTGATGCCGGCTGGATTTACATTGCAATAGCGATAGATTTTCTCATAACGAGCCGAGTCAAACCCGTAGACTTCAAGCAGTTGAGAAGTAGAATAAAATCCTCCGAGAAGCTTGCGGAATTTTATTATCCTTTTGGCAAATGACGGGCCGATACCATTCAATGTAACCAAAGCAGCTGAATCCGCAGTATTGAGATCAACCTGCTCAATTTTCGGTTTCCTGAATGCGTACTGCGAATTATTCGCCTCATCCGGAACCTTTATCTTTTCAGGAATACTGATATAAGGCGCAAGAACCTCATACTGTGCTTTGCTTATCCCGTAAATTTTCGCAAAGTCTTCCTTTCTGTAGAATTTCCCACCCTTTAAGGTATAGTTTGTGATAATTTTCACCTGCCAGTCTTTCAGCCCAAGCTTTTTCCAGGTGTCGGCGGTCATTTCGTTTGGATTGAATGGGAAAGGGGCTAATTCCTGTTCGGCGACTGAATGGTCAACCCGTTCAAAATCAATCTTTCCCCCGCTATTTCGGGAGGCGGTTGCTTTATTGTTTTTGAGTGAATTTTCAAAAGCAGTAACCTCTGTCCTGAAATTTGAAACATCCTGTTTTACAGGCTTTCGATGATATCTGATAAACGCAGGTACCAAAAACAGCACAATGAGCAACAAGCCCAGTATGACGATGCTGTTTCGCTCGGCACGGTTGAAATCGAAATAATCGCGTATATGCTTAAACATCAATAATTTATCAGAATAAATTCAGAACGGTTTTGTCCTTGTTAGTTGCTCATTCCTTCAGGAGAAGCATCCCTTGGTTTTGAGATTCTTTTCCAGATGTAGTAAACCGGGATTCCGGAAATAACAATTATCAAGCCCGGCCAGGTATATACTGGTCTATAGATCAGCAATATAGCCATGATGAGTATTGCAAGAATCATATAGAGAGCAGGTACTACAGGATACCCGAATGCTTTGTATGGACGTTCGGCATCAGGTTTCAGTTTGCGAAGCCTGAATAAACCTGCAATGGTTAGCACATAGAAGATAAGAACAGCAAACACCACATAATCCAGGAGATTGGAATAAGTTCCCGAAAGGCAAAGCAATGATGCCCAAACCCCTTGAGTAATGAGCGCTTTCCCTGGTACTCCAAATTTATTCAGCGTGCCCACCTTCCTGAAAAACAGCTTGTCGCTGGCCATTGCGTAGTAAACCCTTGCTCCTGATAAGATAAGCCCGTTGTTACACCCAAAAGTTGATATTACTACAAAAATAGCCATGAGAAGAGAAGCCATCGAGCCAAAAAGCACGAACATCGTGGCGCTTCCCAGCCTGTCGTTTGCAGCAAACTGTATTCCCCGCTCAAAAACGGTGCTGCCGTTCTCTAATCCTCTCAACGGCAAAGCGTTCAGGTAGGCAAAATTGGCCAGTAAATACATCACTGTTACGATTATTACGCCAAAAGCCAGGCTGAGCGGGATATTCCGTTTTGGATTTTTTACCTCACCAGCGGCAAAAGTGATGTTGTTCCAGGCATCGGATGAAAAAAGTGAACCAACCATGGCTACTCCTATGGCTGCAATCAGCGACCAGCCCGTAAGCGCCTCACCTGAAATCGATTGCGGTTTCCAAAATATAGCTGCATTGGTTTGAACAGCTTCAGGATTTCGTGCAACAAACAGTCCCAGGATTATGAAAGCCAGCAGCATCAAAGCTTTGAGAGCTGTGAATATATTTTGCACCCATTTGCCATTCCGGATGCCCAACAGGTTGTTGATCGTGAGAACAAGTATCGAACTGATTGCCAGCAGGTGTACAGTATTTATCTTAACGACTCCAAGGTTAAGTAATACATTGCTTTCGGAAAACCACGGCACAAGTACTCCGAAAAATTTGGCAAAGGCCATGCCAACTGCAGCAATAGTGCCGGTTTGTATCACCAGGAAAAAGGTCCATCCATAAAGAAAACCGCTCATAGGATTGAATGCTTCGCGCAGGTAAATGTACTGACCGCCGGCACGAGGCATCATTGATGCAAGTTCACCATAGCTCAGCGCTGCCGCTATGGTCATAACTCCGGTAATAACCCAGGCAATGAGCAGCCATCCCGGCGAACCAAGGTTTCGTGACATTTCGGCACTCACAATGAAAATGCCGGAGCCAATCATTGATCCAGCCACAATTGCTGTAGAATCAATAAGATTGAGGCTCTTGCGAAAGCCTGAAACTTCAGTTTGTCCGCCCATGGCTATGCGTTTTATTCTTCAGTGTACGAATCTGGTTCGCCTTTTTTCTTGCTTCTCAGTACTTTGACAAAGAAATAGACTGTCAGCGCGGTTATCGCTGTTTCTGAAACAATCATGAACAGAAGTGCTGTTGTATTCATGTTGAGAATATTTGTGCTGAATAATAAGCATTAAAGACTTCCGGTGACTCTGCGTTTTCTGAATGCAATGTAAACCATTACACCAATCGCGACAAACACGCTGATGAGCAAGCACCTTGCAACATCAATGTAGAAAACCTTATTTACAACGCTCCCTGTATAAATTACATCTCCTGCTTTTACACTGAAACCGGCTTTCACAACCGGTTCATTATGCCTGCCGATTTTGTAAAGTGCATTTGTTGTTTTTCCTCCGGTAGTATCGGTCACACTTATATATTCTGATTTGCCTTTTGTGAAAACCGAATCCACAACGCCATTTTGCTCAGCATAAAACTCGTTTGCAAAATACGCTTTATTAGGTCCGATCCCCTGGTGTTTTATTTGTCCGATAATACTTTCATTGTGAAGTATCCAACCCTTAAAGCTGATTTTGCTCCACTCGTCGTTTGCCGGCCTCACAAGTGATCCGAAGAATACAGCAAGAAGCATAAAAGGGGTGATCCACTTAATGATAAACCGGTAGATAACCGGGATCTTGATGTCAGCCCCGTATGTAATCTCAGTCCACCCTTTCTTCATCCCAAACACCCACGAGAACAGGATCATCTCAAAAGTTGCAAACAAAACAAGTGATACGGTTCCCGCCCAGTAATCATATTCATCGAGAACACCTTGCTGAAAAAATAAAACCGTGGGTAAGCCAAGAAACAAAACTGCAAAGCCAAAAGCCAGTGCTGAACTCTTGCGTTTCCAGTTAAATTCGTCCATCAGGAAAGACATAACTGGTGTACCCATGGCAAGCGAACTGGTGATGCCAGCGAAGAATAGTAACCCAAAAAAAGCGATTCCTGCAAGTGCTGCCAGCAGCGGACCCCACTGGGCAAATAAGAAAGGCATAATGCGGAACCCAAGCCCTAATCCTCCGAGTTGTGTGAGTTCGACAACCTTATCCAGGCCAAAATATCCTATTGAAATGGGGATAATAATTGCGCTGCCAAGCACCACTTCCACAAATTCGTTCATCCAGCCTGCCGACATAGCATTGAGCGCTATATCATCTTTCCTTTTCACATAAGATGCATAGCACTGTACCGAACCCTGTCCCAGAGAAAGAGTGAAGAAAATCTGACCTGCTGCAGCCAGCCACACTTTAGGATTTGTGAGTGAACTGAATTGAGGTGTCCAGAGAAAGCTTAACCCTAGTGTTCCATCGTAAACAGCACCCATGCTGCCGGCTTTAAGGGTTATACCTCTGATTGCCAGAAAAATACCGAAAACAATGAGAAGAGGGATACCGATTTTGGCCACTTTCTCAACCCCGCCGCTCAATCCCCTGCTTAGCACCCAAACATTGAGTGCCAGACAGAGTACAAAGAAAACGATAGCTTCGTAAGGAATACCTGTTGTTGACGTGCTTATATCAACATAATTATTAAAAAAAGCTGCAACACCATGCTGGTCAAGGCCATTAAATGAGCCTAAAGCCGAATGGATTGTATAACTCAGTGTCCAGCTTTCGATATAACAGTAATAGGATGCAATGGCTATGTTTGAAAATATTCCGAAAACCCCGATATATTTCCAGAACCACCTGCTGTTCATCTTGTGGAATGTGAGTGGCGTGGTATGATGCCCAAACTGCCCTCCGTACCTTCCCGTTGACCATTCGACAAACAAAAGGGGGATGCCAAGCAAAAGAAAACACACAAGGTAAGGTATGATAAAAGCTCCTCCCCCGTTTTGAACTGCCTGCATCGGAAAACGCAGGAAATTACCCAGCCCTACGGCATTGCCTGCCATAGCCAGGATAAGCCCTACCCTTGTTCCCCATGATTCTTTGTTTGTAGTCATGATAAGTGATTGAGTTAATGAATTATGCTGATCTTTAGATAATTACCACCCCAAACTGACCTAAACTGTTTTCCGTACAGTTACTTACTCTTTTTTGCCCTGAGCAAGACATTGCCGATACTGCACGAAAGGCACTTTTTCCCATTACAGTATTGTGTTTTCAGTTCAATCAATGCCTGAGTTTGTGCAGCCGAATTTACATTCATTCCCAATTGGTTCCACTTTTTGATGATCGAATTTGTTTCGCCATCAACACTATTGAGTAATTCAACAGGCTTTTCGGTGAGCCGTGAACTGCCTTTGCTCCGGCCATAAACAAAAAGCAATGGCGCTACCAGGTTGATTATCAGCAATCTGATCGACTCCTCTCCCAGTGATTTTTTCCTGGGAGAAGCCTGTTTATCAAACAGATAATGATTTTGCCAATAGCCTGAAGCCTTAGCGCTGAAAAGGTCAAGATAGGTGTTGAGGCTTCCTGCTTCAACCACGCGCGAGAACAGTCCGGACGATTTATGAATGATTGCTGCAAACTGAGCAAGCCTTATCGTCGGAAAGTTGCCGGGATGCAGCCTGGCAAATCTCCAGATTTTGCCATCAACCGGTTTAAGCGAGTATTTCGACCTGAGGAACGCATATTCTCTTTGCAATTGCACCGGGTATTCTTCCTTGAATGAACCTTGGAGTAGCCCAGCCTGACCGAAAATCATGGCTTCAAGCTGAAAAAGATCATCAGCATGTTTGAGTAAGAACGAATATGGCAAATTGTCAGCCAATAAGCCAAATGCTTCATTATTAAGCTTAAAGCCCATATTGCGGGCAAGCAACCGGTAAAAAGTTTCATTATAATCGTTGCCGGCTCTTTTCAGAATATCTTCAACAAGGGCAGATTTACGTTCCAGTCGTTCAACCAGGAGCCTTTCCAGCCAGGCTGATTTCACATAATCATCGACATCCGAAAGCATATTTTCACAAGGTATCCATGCCCTGGAAGCCATAAAGTACAGGTACTTATTCCAGGCATTCTCATCAATTCTTCCCGAAAGTTCGAGCACTGGAATTATTTCACCGTTTTCGCGGGAAACCGGCTGATCGTTTAACCAAACAACGTGGAGAATTATGTTGTCGTAATTCTTATCAAGATGATGCCTGTGATTGTACCACTCCGAAGAGTTTACATGAATTTCAATATTTCCGGCCCATATTGTTTCACCGATCTGGAGCTTTGCATTGAAAAAATCGGGACCTGAATCAGTGTTATGATACCCGGGATGCAAAACCTCCAATGTTTCGCCGGTATCAATAGTCAACCCGGTGCCGTAAAGCCTGTATTGCCAGACATAGTGAAGAAATTCTTCAGTCATAGGGCCGGGGTTTTAATCCGGGAAAGATAAGAAGAAAATAATTTCAATCAATCGCTTTCAGCTATTTGTGACAAATCTGTATTCCATAGAATAATTACACAACAAATTATTCGGTGAAGATAATCTCCTCCAAAGATTGAGGCGACTAATACAGAACATAAAGTGGCTATTGAAATATACCTGTTTTGCTCAGATTTGTGAGAATTCAGACTGTATAATTTACAAGCTTTCCGCTGATCAGTATAGGCAAGGATTTGGAGGTATCTTGTTTGAAACAATACTCAAGATCAGCATTAAGCCCTTTCGACAGAAGCCTCTGGTAATGTGATGACTGGCTTACAACATCCCGGAGATTTTCACAGGAATGGTTCCAGAGCGTCATTGCCGCCCCAGAAGCATCATCTGAAGCATAAAAGGTTCCAACTTTTATCAGTTTTGCAGCAATTGCCCCGGCACAAAGCGTATCTTCCAGACTGAAAGTGTTCTTCCATCCGGCACAAAGAATTAATACATCTCCATTCCTTTTAGCAATCCAGTTTACAACTGTTGTAAGATTTGAAAAAGAGGCAGTTACAAGTTCTCCGGCAACTTTACCGGTATCAATTGCCCGGGTTCCGTTTGTCGTGGTAAAAACCAGTTCAGCACCTATTTTATCAGCCGAAAGAAAACCTGCAGGAGAATTACCAAAATCGGCAAAATCAAGTTTATCGCCTTCCCTTTCTGCAGCCACGAGATATCCTTTTTCTTTATAACATCTGGCCTCTTCAATTCCTGTTACTGGAATGATTGAACCGAAACCCCTGTCAAATGCAGCACAAAAAGCTGTAGTAGCCCTCAGTACATCAATGACAACAACAACACAGTTTTCGCTGGTTTTGCGTGCAGGAAAAAGAAGCGGACTCAGGCATGTTTCAATAGTTGGCATCTCTTTTAATTCGGTTAAAATTCTCAGGTAAAAAGCATAAAAAAGCCGGGTCATCATACATTGGCCCGGCAAAATTAATCATTGGCTGACTTTTTATGCCGGTTTATAAAATGGCGGTTTCACCACAACAGCTTTCAGGGCTTTATCGCGGACACTGATATAAATTTCGCTTCCTTCTTTTGAATAAGCAGCCGGCACATAAGCCATTCCTATCGGCTTCTTTACACTTGGGCCCATCGTTCCGCTTGTCACGATTCCGATTTTTTTGTTTCCGGCATCCACCACATCGTATCCATGACGTGGAACTCCTTTATCAATAAGCTCAAAACCAACCAGTTTGCGAGTCAATCCTGTGACTTTCAGGTCGAGCATAAACTGCTTGTCGATAAAATTTTTCTCATCAGTAAACTTGGTAATCCAACCAAGCCCTGCCTCAAGCGGTGAAGTGGTATCGTCAATATCGTTTCCGTAAAGCATGTAGCCCATCTCAAGGCGAAGCGTATCACGGGCAGCCAGCCCGATGGGCTTGATGCCAAACTCAGCTCCTGCTTCCATCACTGCGTTCCAGATGGCAACAGCATCCTTGTTGGCAAAATAAATCTCGCAACCGCCTGATCCGGTGTAACCGGTGGTTGAAAATAAAACATCCTTAACTCCTGCAAATTCAAGGACTTTGAATGTGTAATATTCCATATCGGTAACCGTAGTAGCGGTGAGTTTCTGCATTGCCTTCAGTGCAAGCGGCCCCTGTATTGCAAGCTGTGATGTTTCATCGGATGCATTGGTCAGTTCTGCGCCTATGCTATTCTGACTCACCAGCCAGTTCCAGTCTTTTTCAATGTTGGCGGCATTAACAACCAGCAGGAATTCCTCATCTCCGAATTTGTAAACCAGCAGGTCGTCGACAATTCCGCCTTTGCCGTTGGGGAAACATGAATACTGCACTTTCCCGATCCATAGCTTTGAAACATCATTTGATGTAACGTACTGAACAAATTCAAACGCTTTGGGGCCCCTCACCCAGAATTCACCCATGTGTGAAACATCAAATACGCCCAATTTCTGACGTACAGTTTCGTGTTCGTCGTTAATCCCTGAATATTGCACCGGCATATAGAATCCGGCAAATTCAACCATTTTAGCGCCGAGTGATTCATGCACCCCCGACAATGCTGTTTTTTTCATGATATATTGTTTTTAATTCATGTTCAGCGAATGCACAAAGGTAGTGAAAGCCTCATTCTGGCATAAGATTTCAGGATAAATCCAACAAAAATGTTGTTCACAATTAAACCACAAACTGTTCAAATCGTGGCTTTCAGGAACCTGAAATTTATAATTTTGCACAAAATTTATGAAATGATCAGAATAGGGGTAATCGGGGCGGGTCACTTGGGTAAGATTCATATCAGGTGCCTGAAATCAATACCCGAGTTTACCATTGTTGGTTTTTATGATAACGATACTGAAAACTGCAATGAAGTAGAAGCTGAGTTTGGAATAAAATGTTTTCAAGACATTGATTTACTGATTAATGCCAGTGACGCCATTGATATCGTCACTCCTACTCTTTCGCATTTTGAGTATGCCTCCGGAGCGCTGAAAAGGTTCAAACATGTTTTCATCGAGAAGCCGATTGTTGCTACTCCGCAGGAAGCACAGAAACTGATGGATATAGCCGCAGAGGCGAACGTAAAGGTTCAGGTAGGACATGTTGAGCGGTTCAATCCCGCCTTTACAGCAGCGTTGCCTTATATCAGCAAACCTATGTTCATTGAGGCGCACAGGCTGGCTGGTTTCAAAAACCGCGGCAACGATATCCCGGTAATCCTCGATCTGATGATCCATGATATTGATATTGTGCTGCATACGGTAAAGGCAAATATCAGGAAGTTGAGCGCCAGCGGCGTGGCTGTGATCAACAGTAGCCCCGACATCGCGAATGCCCGGCTCGAGTTCGACAATGGCTGTGTGGCTAATCTTACAGCAAGCCGTATCTCGATGAAGAATATGCGTAAAGTGAGGTTCTTCCAGCGCGATGCTTACATTACAGTAGATTTCCTGAACAAGGAAACCAAAATTGTTAAAATTCAGGACATCAGCGATAGTAAACCCGATCCACTCCTGCCTGTGTTTACACCTTTAGGCAGTCACACCGAAAAGCAGGTGTATTTTGAAACTCCTGTAATTGAACCCATCAATGCCATTGAAACCGAACTGAGAAGTTTTGCCATTTCAATCCTCAATGACACCCATCCGGCCGTCTCGATTCTCGATGGTTATAACGCGTTAAAAGTTGCCTATCAGATACTTGAAAAAGTAGAGAATTCGCTCAGTTTTCTTGAATGATTTTTTTCAAAAAAGTTTTTCGCTTTTAAGCAATAAGGGCACTCGTTTCACCGTTCAGACTCTAATAGCTAAGGAATCGCCCGGGAATGCGTTTTGATTATTTAACTAACCTTTTTTACTGCTGTACTCTGTTTGTATCGCTCTCACTGTTCGCCTCATGCGAAACCAGCGAGGACGACATACCTTCCTATGTTTCAGTTGATTCCATAAGCCTTGTCTCCGAATTAAAAGAAGGCACTGCCTCTCATAAGATTACCGATGCATGGGTTTACATCAATAAAAAACTTGTCGGTGCATTCGAAATGCCGGCTAAATTTCCGGTTCTTGAAGAGGGTGCTTCAACCATCATTATTCAGCCGGGTGTTAAAATGAATGGTGTGGCTGGCACCCGCATCCCATACCCATTCTTTAATCAGATCACCCTTAACGCCAACCTGGCAAAAGAAAAGATCACTTCTCTCGGAAATCTTCAAACAACATACAACCCCAACACTGTTTTCTCGTGGGTCGAAGACTTTGAGAACAGCAGTTTTTCGTTAGACTCCACATCACGAAGCAATGTGAATGCTGTGCGCACCAATGATGAGACCAGGATTTTTAAATATCCCGGGGAAATATCGCATTATTCAGCGCTGGCAGAATTCACAGGTGAATCAACAGTTTTTGAATGTGTCAGCCATTCTTCTTTTGAATTACCGCAGGATGGCACCGAGGTATTTCTGGAGCTAAACTACAAGACCAATACTCCCCTTACAATTGGCGTTTTCGGTCGGACAGCTACTCAAACAATACAGGAACCTGTCTTTGTGCTGAATGCCAATTCCACCTGGAATAAAATCTACATAAATCTTACTCCTACCGTTACCAACATGAGTTCGTCATATGATTTCAGGATTTACTTTTCGGCCATGAAGAGTGACGACATTGAAACCGCTGAGATTCTCCTTGATAACATCAAACTGCTGCATTTTTGAAAAAGGTGACTATGAATAAAAAGCTACAAACTGCAAAATATGTTTTCGCCGACTTCCTTTCAGCAGTTATTGCGTGGAGTTTATTCTTCATCTATCGTAAAAGCATTGAAAACAGCAATTCAGATCTTATTCCGCTGGTGCTTTCTGACAAGAATTTCTACCTTGGAATCATACTGATACCTTTCTTCTGGCTGTTTTTATACGCCATAACCGGTTCCTATCATCATATTTTTCGCAAAGCGCGTATGAGGGAACTCGGCCAAACGCTCCTCATCACACTAATCGGAGTAATAATCATCTTTTTTGCATTTATCCTCGACGATGTAATAGCAAGTTATCAAACCTATTACAAATCGTTTGTCATCCTCTTCAGCCTGCATTTCTTCTTTACATTCCTTTTCAGGTATATTCTTACATCATCCACATTATACAAACTCCATCACAGGAAAATTGGTTTCAAAACAATCATTGTAGGAAGCAATGGAAATGCTGTTTCGATCTACAATGAAATTGAAAGCCAGGTTAAATCATCAGGGAACCAGTTTGTTGGTTTTGTTCATGCTGTGGAATATCCGAGCTATAAACTCGAGAAGTTTATACCGCACCTGGGGCATTACAGCGATATGAGAGCCCTTATCAATACAATGAAAATTGATGAAGTTATCATTGCTATTGAGCGGTCGGAGCACAAAACCATTGAAAAGATCATCTCAGAAATAGAAGATAGTGACGTATTTATAAAAGTTATACCCGACATGCAAGACTTTCTGCTGGGGACGGTTAAAACCACTTCCATTTACCAGACTCCGTTAATTCAGGTTTCGTTCGATTTTATGCCACCCTGGCAGATGGCATTTAAACGCATGTTCGACATCATCCTGTCGTTTCTGGCCATCATTATCCTCATGCCTGTGTATTTGTTCTGCGCCATCGGTGTGAAACTATCATCAAAAGGCCCGATATTTTATTCACAGGAACGTATTGGCATTAACGGAAGAATATTCATCATCCCGAAGTTCCGGTCTATGTATATCGGGGCCGAGCAGGGAACGCCAATGCTTTCTTCCAAAGACGATGAAAGAGTGACCCCTTTCGGGAGATTCCTTCGTAAAAGCCGGTTAGACGAGATTCCACAGTTCTTCTCGGTTCTTAAAGGAGACATGTCACTCGTAGGCCCCCGCCCCGAAAGGCAGTATTTCATTGAAAAAATAACCCAGCGTGCACCACATTACAGGCTTCTGCTGAAAGTAAAACCCGGAATTACCTCCTGGGGGCAGGTTAAGTATGGTTATGCCGAAAACGTTGACCAGATGATTGAACGCCTTAAGTACGATATCTTATACCTCGAAAATATGTCGCTGGCCATGGATTTTAAAATAATGGCATATACACTTCTCACCGTAATGAAGGGAAGCGGACAGTAAATCTCCAGGCAATTTTATATCCGATTTTATTAAGGCAATCAGAAACGGTGATTGCTATTTTACTGTGGCTGACGTAGTTTCTTTTTCAATATCAAATACCAGGTCTATTGTTAATTTCTTCTTCAGTTTAATCTGTCCTTCATACAGCGCATCCAGTGAATAACTAAGATCTTTGGTATGCTCTTCCCAGGTACCTTCATATAATGCAAGATTGATCACCCTCACCTGGTGAGTTCCTTGCGGTACTTTAACGCTGAATGATACCGGTACCGACTCCAACCCCTGAGCCGATTCACCAGCCAGGTTACCATCAATGTATAGCTGTGTTTTATTGATATGATCGTATCCTTCGATAATACCTTTAAAAGAGGTGTTCACCGTTATTAAACCCATTTTCTGCGCACTTACTGAGGTTACTATCAGGGCGGCGAACAAGGAAAGCAATAATACTTTTTTCATAATGATAAGGTTTTTGTTTGTTTGGATTTTCACTTAAAACGCTAACGGATTCAAAATGTTCAAATACGGTGCCTGCTTTCAAACGAAATGGCAACTATTAAGAAAAGCCTCAAGCATCTTGCTGCTTCATCTGCCTGTTGTTTGAGTCACCCGTTCAGAGCAGAATAAATTCACAAATCCATTCTAACTTATTGGTACTGAAATCTATACTGATCTTGTTTTGCTTTATCGTATTTTTTGTATTATCTTTGGTAATAACTACGCTGCTCTTTCTTTTTTGCTGATTCTTGTAGTACCTTGAAAGGACCTTATATTCACAATAAAAAGCAAAATCATGAAAACCAGGTTTCTACTCTGTTTGGTACTCAGTTTTACAGGATTGATTCTTATTCAGTCCTGTGGTTCACACCACCAAACCCCGGTCATCGGTCTGTTGATGGATCAGTTTAATGTTGAAAGATGGTCACAGGATACCACTTACTTTATTAAAGCAGTCAACGAACTCAACGGAAAAGTCATCTGTAAGGTTGCTAATGGCGACCCACAAAAACAACTTGATCAGGCTAAAGAATTGATAAACAAAAAGGTAAATGTATTAGTCATTGTTCCGGCTGACCTGAATAAAGCTGCTGAAATTGTGAATATGGCGCATCAGGCTTCTGTTCCAACTATTTCATACGACAGGCTAATCCAGAATTCATACCTTGATTATTACATCTCCTTTGATAATGTAAAAGTGGGCGAGTTACAGGCAGATTATATCAGGAAGCGACTTGAGAAAGGGAACATAGCCCTGATTGGCGGCCCAGTGAGCGATCCCAATTCGGCATACCTGCGGTTCGGGCAGTTAGGCATATTGCAGCCTTACCTTGAGAATGGTGACATCAGGATTGTGTATGACAAATGGGTAGATGCCTGGTCTTTTGAAGAAGGTTATAAGAAAGCAGTTGAGTGTCTGAATAAAAACAAGGTTGATGCTATCATTGCAGGAAACGACCTGCTTGCCAGGGGAGCGATTAAAGCCCTGGAAGAAAAAGGACTTGCCGGAAAAGTTCTGGTTGCCGGGCAGGATGCAGATACAGAAGCCTGCGAAAATATTATCAAAGGCATTCAAACAGTATCAATCTATAAACCCATCGAGGATATAGCAGGTAATGCTGCCAAACTTGCTGTTGATCTTGCCACAGGTGTACCGGTAATAAATGCCACCATTACAACCAACAACGGTTTTAGGAAAGTACCTTCGTTCCTTCTGACACCTACCCTGGTAAATAAAGGAAATATCGGGTTACAGGTAAAATCAGGCCAGGAAAAATAGTGCGGCTAAAAATAGTTTGTATCTAAGCCGCAATAGCTCAGGTATCGCTAGATAGTGCCGTTCTCAATCATGAGAACGATACGTTCAATATCAGCATCCTCGTGCAGAGGATCATACTTCACTTTGAGATTGTATCCGAAAATCCGGGCAAAAGACTGCCAGAAAAAAGCCTGGAAACGTCCGCGGAAATCTTTTACAATATCGTACGAACAATTGCCGGTCTGCCTGTCAACAAGTTTTAACAAGATCTTTCCCTGCGTAAAAGTGAGTGCCTTTAATTCCTCGCCAAACTGATCCTGCAGTTCATTTTCCGCCTGCTTCATCATTGTCTTCCTGATACGCTCATTGTCAACAGCCACAATCTTCTTGCTGTATTCTTCGAACTTTAGTCCTGCAAGCCTTGCATACGGCCAGGTTTTCTTAACATTATAAACCAAACGGTTCCATCGCCGGGCTTCAGCCGAATTGCGGAACGACATTTTACCCCAGATATATACATTATCCAGGTAAATAACAGGAACTGTGTCGTTATCGATAATAATAGCAGAACAGTGAACACCTTCTGCATCACGCGGATTCAATATCGACTGGGCAAAAAGAAAGCCCGGAAGAAACAATAACAACCCGGTGATAAACTTTCTGATCATTTTAATGGTTTCACACTCCTGTTCAATTATTGTGCCACAGACAAAAATTCTCCCTGATTCCCGGAGAACAATGTCATAACGAAATACACTACAAATTTAGTGTAAGCCTTATTGTTTCGTCAAAAAAAACCTATGAGGCTATGAGCCGGGATGATGAAAGGCTGAAATTACAGACTGCTGTTAATCAGGCTACTTTGAGCCTGGCAATATTTGCTTTTCCGAGTTTTTCTGCCGCGTATTCCCGTGTGATAACGAGTTCAGTATGTTTTGCTGCCGAAGGGGATTCAAACATGGCATCTGTAAGAATAGCCTCAAGTATCGACCTGAGCCCACGAGCTCCCGTGCGGAATTCAATGGCTTTATCGACAATGAAATCGAATACTTCGGGAGTGAATGTGAGTTTAATATTGTCCATCTCGAAGAGCTTGGTGAATTGCTTCACCAAAGCATTTTTTGGCTCCGTTAAAATACGGATCAATACTTCCCTGGATAAAGGCTGTAAAAAAGTCACAACAGGAAACCTGCCGACAAGCTCAGGTATAAGTCCGTAGGCTTTTAAATCAGGAGGTGCAACGTATTGAAGCAGGTTACTTTTATCGATAAACTCGCGCTCTCGGTCGGTATTGTAACCAATAATATTGGTCTGCATCCGGTTGGCAATTTTATTCTCAATTCCGTCAAAAGCGCCGCCCGAAATAAAAAGGATATTCTGTGTATTAACAGAGATCATTTTTTGTTCCGGATGCTTACGACCACCCTGAGGCGGAACATTCACCTCAGCACCCTCGAGCAGCTTGAGAAGTGCCTGTTGAACGCCTTCACCCGAAACATCACGAGTGATTGAAGGATTATCGCTTTTTCGCGAAATCTTGTCAATTTCGTCAATGAATACGATTCCTTTTTCGGCAGCACTGACATTGTAATCAGCAGCCTGTAAAAGCCGGGTGAGGATACTTTCCACATCCTCGCCAACATATCCTGCCTCGGTAAGCACTGTAGCATCGGCGATACAGAAAGGCACTTGCAGCATTTTTGCAATTGACCGCGCCAGTAAGGTCTTTCCTGTTCCTGTTTCACCAACCAGGATTATGTTAGACTTCTCAATCTCAACATCGTCCTTACCTCGCAATGATGCATGATTAATACGTTTGTAATGGTTATATACAGCGACGGAGAGAATGCGCTTGGCCTCGTCCTGCCCTATAACATACTGGTCAAGATACGTTTTGATTTCGCCTGGTTTGGGAGTTTCGAATTTCTGGGAACTTTTGTTTTTTCCATGCGATATCTCCTCGTTCATTATTTCTCGTGCCTGCTCAATGCAATAATCACATATATGTGCTTCGAGTCCGGCAATCAGCATGTTGGTTTCACGCTTTGGCCGGCCACAGAAAGAGCATCTTTCCTCTTTTTTGTTCATATAATAATAAAAAGGCAGTTAATGATTAATCCCTTAATTACCAAAAGGTAACCTGGCGACCGCAATTAATCACACAAAGTTACACCTAAAGTACGTGAAAGCCTAAAAGCAAGTAATTGCAGTTTGAACTTTTAACGGTTACTGATTATTACGAACCAGGATTTCATCAATCATACCGTAAGTTCTGGCCTCTTCACTGGTCATCCAGTAATCACGGTCGGCATCCTTCTCAATTTTCTTGAAAGCTTGTCCGCTATGACGGGCAATTATTTCATAGAGTTCTTTTTTGAGTTTAAGGATTTCGCGCGTGGTGATCTCTATATCGGAAGCCTGGCCTTCGGCACCGCCCATGGGCTGATGAATCAGTATCCGCGAGTGCGGCAGAGCGGTTCTCTTGCCTTTTTCGCCGGCACACAGAAGCACTGCACCCATTGAAGCTGCCATACCGGTACATATGGTTGCCACATCAGGCTGAATGTACTGCATGGTATCATAAATACCAAGACCGGCATAAACAGAGCCACCGGGAGTATTCAGGTATATCTGTATATCACGCTTTGAATCAACCGATTCGAGGAACAGCAACTGTGCCTGAATGATGTTTGCCACATAGTCATCAATAGGCACTCCAAGAAAAATGATTCGGTCCATCATCAATCGCGAGAAGACATCCATTGTAGCTATATTCAACTGGCGCTCCTCTATGATTGTGGGTGAGATGTAGTTGTTAGCAACTGAGGTATAACGATGCAGTGACATACTGCTGATACCACGGTGTTTGATAGCGTATTTACGGAATTCGTCCATCTCAGGTTTGGTTAATAGGAATTGGTTAATGGTTAATGCCTGCCTGACTGGCGCGGGTCTGCAGGTGGCAGGCAGGGTTATTGGTTATTGGTTATTGGTTATTGGTTATTGGTTATTGGTTATCGGTTATCGGTTATTGGGGCAAGTGGTTAAAGGCCGCAGACATTTGATAAGGCTTTTATTCCACTAAAAATCCTTCTGTATTTTCACCAGATTATTGCTTATTGTGCATGGCAGCATCCATAGTAAGGAATTCTTCATAGGACACTTCCTTCTCAACCAGCGTAGCCTTTTCTTTTACAAGCATAGCAATCTTTTTATCGTAGAGAGAGTCCATCAGACGATGAGATTCTTCCGCATTGTTGTCGATAAAATTCTTAGCCATTCCTTCAAGCCGTTCAAGAAGGCCTGAATTCAGCTCCATGCCCCGCCAACCCGGAAGGTAATAGTCTTTAACTGCATCTTTCAGTTCCTGGTCAGCTACCTCAATATCATACTCCTTGATTATACGGTTTTCGATCAGTTGCCATTTCATGGCTTCTGCATATTTTGGATAATCTTTCTCAACTTCTTCAGCGCTCAGTCTGCCTTCATTATTTTCAACGAGCCAGCGTTTAAGGAATTCGTCGGGAAGAGTCATTGCTGATACCTCAAGCAACTTCTCTCTTACAGAATGCATGAGGTAATGGTCGCTGTTTTCAACGAAGGCCTTTTCTGAATCATCCCTGATCGCATCGCGAAATGATTTTTCATTATCAAGTCCTTTCCCGGGAAATACTTTCTCAAAAAATTCGCTGTTCATTTCAGCGGGTTCAACACGGGTAATTTCCGAGATAGTGAACCGAAAAATTGATTCCAGGTGCATAGCTTTCTTAGAGTCGATGCCCAGCATTGTCGATACTTCTGTAAGATTGGAAATCGACTTGACGGGATCAAAATCAACTGAATCACCAACCGCTTTTCCGAGGAAAGATTTCCTGACATCCTCGTCGATAATTGCCGAAAGAAGCAGCCGCGATTCGTTACGGATGCCGCCTTCAATCAGGTTTTCTTCAGCATCAAGTTCGTCGAACCTTCCAAACATTGAATCTTTCTCTTCAACTGCATCAGCTTTAGCAAACGATCCGTTACGCTGCCTGAGGTCTTCAATGTATTTGTCAACCATTTCGCTGGTTGCCTTAATTTTCAGGTAGTCAACAGCCAGAGTATCATCAATTTTCAGATCAAATTCAGGCGAAAGGCCAAGGTCGAAATAAAATTCAATTTCGGTTTCTTCTCTCCAGTCAAATGTACTGGTACGTTCAGTATTTGGCAGTGGTTGACCGAGAATTGCCAGTTTTTCGTCCTGAATGTACTGAGTAAGTTTCTCGGTAAGGGTTTTATTTATCTCATCGGCAAAAACTGCGCTTCCATAAAGCTTCTTAACCATTCCGAACGGAACATGGCCTGGCCTGAATCCGGGGACATTCGCTTTGCGCTGATAATCTTTAAGGACTTTGTTGATGTTTTCAGTGTAATCCGAAGGACTTAAAACAATTTTAATGGTTGCTGTCAGTTCCCCGGTGTTTTCGCGAGTGATTTGCATAATTTACAGTTAAACGGTTCAAAAATATACCTCTGAATTCCAAAAAGATACGACTAATTGCGCACTAATTTTTCAGAGGCGCAAAGGTAGTTTTATTTTGTTTATCAGCAAGCATATCGGGCACGGCAATTTTCAACATCTATCATTGAACCTTATGATTGAATAGTTGTTTGTTTAGCAAAATGAATGCCACAACACTTATAAGGCTTTTTTTGCTGCTTTTGTTAGTACCATTGGCTGCAAAGTGTACACCGGTTAACCACCGAAATACCGAGAATATGGAAAACACTGACTTTTTGACTGCGAATACTGACACGACAACGTTAGGGGCAGGCTGTTTCTGGTGCACTGAGGCAGTTTACGGTATGATCAAAGGAGTGATTTCAGTAACACCCGGCTATTCGGGCGGGAAAATTGCCAATCCAACCTACCGGGAAGTTTGTTCAGGGCTTACCGGTCATGCCGAAGTTGCCCAGATTGTATTTGATCCGCTTAAACTCAGTTACGCTGATTTGCTGCAGGTATTTTGGGAGATGCATGATCCAACTTCGCTTAATCGACAGGGAGCGGACTATGGAACGCAGTACCGCTCGGTAATATTTTATCACAATGATCAGCAAAGAGCTGAAGCCGAAAAGCAAAAGGCAATCATCAGCAAATCTGGCATATACGACGATCCCATAGTAACCGAAATTACTCCTGCAGTTAAGTTTTACAAAGCTGAAGATTATCACAATGATTATTATGAAAACAATAAATCGGCTCCGTATTGCCGAATAGTCATCAGTCCTAAAGTGGATAAGATAAGGAAATTGTTCAGCTCACTTACACAAGATACTGATTAAGAACATATTTCAGCATCAGACCATCATGAATTTTATCTGGTTTTCATTACCTGAAACATCTATTCTTCAGATTTTCATTTCACATTTAGATAAGTTATCCGTTAATTTTCCGAAAAACCGGTGAACGAATATCCAAGAAAAAATACATTCTCATGATCATTATATCAGATTTTTATGTATATTTGAATTGTCGTTAATAACGGTTAACCACTTTTTCTGCAATGATTTTCTGATGATTGAAATAAATGCAAATCCCTAACAACATGTATATTAACCATGGCAACTGAAAAAGAAATTTTCCGTGGATTACATATTAATATTCATCATGACTTCGACTGTATTGAAGTAATTGTTGACGAGGCCAACTTTCATGACAATGCTTCCGGAATTATTTCAATCAACAATGTTGTCGAATTTGCATTAAACCGATCAATTAAATACCTGATATACAATAAACTGAACTCAGACTTCGAAGTCGATCCGAAGCTATTTGGATATATAAGAAATAAGATTATGAAGCAGTTACAACTAGCCGGTGTTAGAAAAATGGTTTTTATTGTTGATGAAGTGCGGTATGAGAAAAGCTATAATGAACTGGATGCTCATACATCTTTTATCATCGGGTTTACTTCACTCCAAGCCGCGCTGGAATGGATAAAAGAGGACTTAATAAACCAGGCTGTCCGATAACGGGAAATCGCACTGTTCGTTTCTATATTCTTGTAAAATCAAGCCTCCCACTCAGGCAACCCGGCTTTTTAAGTGATGCGGAAATTTCTTTCCTGAACGCTTCGGTTGACTTAACGGCATCAATTCCGCCCTCCAGCAAACCCACATCAAAGATTGTAAGCCGGTTGCCCGACAATTGGTAACAATATGTGTAATATAAACCCGATGTCTGCTCCTCAGCAAAAATGAATTTGTAACCATCAATTTCAGTAACATACCCCACAAAGAAGTCGTCATCGGCCATATATTCACTTCCGGTTTCCAATATTGTAATATCATAGCTGGAGTCGTCGTACTTCTCAATTTTCACTGTTTTCAGGTCACTGCAGGTATCTGAGACACAACTCCAGGTTCCGAGCAATGCATCATCAACGGGTTTAATGCCAGGCTCGTCGGGCGGATAGTCCATACCAACCGGACAACCGTAAACGAATAATAAACCAGAGATCAGTAAAGGCAGCACAAACAATTTGCGTAAAGTTTTCATTGAGCGTAGTGAATCAGGTTAGCTAAAATCTTGAAATGATCAGTAAAATTAACAGAGTTGTTTAGAAAATGTTAAGAGAGATTCCATTTTTTGTTTTTCAGTCATGTCTTTGCTTTCAGTATGTCTTGATATAGAAATTGACGATTTCAGAAGTCAGAATGATGGTTGAACCGGCAAAACCAGACACATTTCTCTTCTCTTTTTTCGATAAAAAACCCGCCGGTAGCGGGAAAAAATATGTGCGGATGAAGGGACTTCCGCCTGAGTCGGATAAACTTCTGGTGCCTTCCTCCAATAAAAAACCCGCCAGTGGCGGGAAAAAATATGTGCGGATGAAGGGACTCGAACCCATACGCCTTTCGGCACCAGATCCTAAGTCTGGCGCGGCTACCAATTACGCCACATCCGCAAATGAACGAAAAGGGATGCAAAGATACTTCTTTTTCGTTCCCGGCAAAGTGCTATTTCAGGCTGGCAAGTGCTGATTGATAGTCGGGTTCCTGGGTAATCTCGGGAACAAGTTCATTATACATGACTTTCCCTTTTTCATCAAGAACAACCACCGAACGTGCCATAAGTCCGCGCAACGGACCGTCGGTAATCATCACGCCATATGATTTACCGAAATTGTTGCTCCTGAATTCCGATGCCGAGATCACGTTTTCGATACCTTCGGTTGTACAAAAGCGGCTGTGAGCAAAAGGCAAATCCTTCGAAATACAGACCACCTTGGTGTCGGGCAGTTTTGACGCTTCAACATTGAAACGGCGCACTGATGCTGCGCAAACGGCAGTATCGAGGCTTGGGAAAATATTGAGAATTACTTTCTTACCAGCCAGGTCTTCACTTTTCAGATCAGACAAATCACCTTTTACCAGGTTAAAAGCAGGAGCAATTGAACCTACTGCCGGTAGTTCGCCAATTGTGGTTACCGGGTTTCCTTTTAATGTTACTGTTGCCATAATAATTTGATTTTAAATTAATCATCTGTTTTGATTTCCGGTTGAGATAAGCTTGTGGTCAGTTATTGCATCATACACAGCCTGCTGAATTCTTGTCCGAATGCCTAACTGTGCCAGTTTGGTGTTTTCAGCATCAGGATTGATCCTGTTCGAGAGAAAAACGATAATCAACTGTTGTTCAGGATCGGCCCAGACATATGTACCGGTAAAGCCGGTATGCCCGAAACTCTGGCCTGATGCTGAAGGGCAAGCCGGGCCATCGGCATTGCGGTCGAGTTGCGGTTTATCAAATCCCAGCCCTCTCCTGTTTCCTTCAAATTGCTGCGAGGTAAACAAGCGCACTGTTGAACTGTCGATATATGTTCTTCCGGCATATTCGCCCTTTTGCAACAACATTTGAAAAAGCACGGCAAGGTCGTTGGCATTGCCAAACAAACCTGCATGGCCTGCTACACCTCCAAACATGGCAGCAGCCTGGTCATGTACATGTCCGTGTATGAGCTGATGCCTGAAAACTGTATCGTTCTCTGTTGGCGTAATTTGCTGAAGGCTGAATCTTTCAAGAGGCAGGTATCCCATGTTGATATTCAATGGCTTATAGAAATTCTGCATTACATAATCTTCGAGTTTTTGCTTTGTGATGGTTTCGATGGTTTTTCCAAGAAGTATGAAGCCCAGGTCACTGTATTTGTATTCTTTCTTAGTCAGCAAATCCGACCGAATGATCGAATCGATTATGCGTGATGGGTAATCACTCCTTAGGAACATGCTATCAGCAACCTGGACATTGAATTGATCCGACCTGTCTTTGCGGTAATAAGCAGAATCAGGGAGACTGTTTTTCAGCGTTTTCCTGTAAAAAGGTATCCATTCTTTTAACCTGCCCTGGTGGGCCATGATATCCCTGATCAGAATTCCGTGTTTATTGGTGTGCTGCAGTGCGGGCAGGTACTTCGACAATGGTTTGTTAATATCGATCAGCCCCTGGTCGTACAGGCGCATCACCGAAATGGTTGTGGCAGCAACTTTAGTAATGCTTGCGAGATCATAAATATCGGCATTTTTTACCTTCTGTTGCTTATAATAATCGTGATAACCAAATGATTTTCTATAAATTACGGTTCCATTTCTTGCAATAAGAACCTGGCATCCCGGGTATGCATCAGCTCTTAACCCTTCCGTTGCAATACTATCGACAAGCGCCAGCTTTGCAGTTGACAAACCGGCAGCCTCAGGCAGGGAATATCTGAGCCGCAGGTTCGATTCACTTTTCAAGCCCGCATTAAGTGCAAAATCAGGAGATGCAGTGACCGGTATCTGCCCTTTGGCTCCCACTGCCCCAAAAATCAACTGGGCCGAGATATCATGCGCTACTGGATTATCCTGGTACGAAATGAGAACTGCCCTGGCTGATTTCACATTTCTGAATCTGCCAATGCTGTATGGGATGCTAAATACATCCAGGATTACCGGCATGGCTGCCATTACAGAATCCACCAGCAACGCAGCATTGTCGCTGATGCCGAAACCTTTTGAAGGAGAAGGGTGAGTGTTTCGTACATCTACAATTACCAATTGATATGGTTTAAGTTGTTGCAGCAATTCCCTGACCCTGAGCTTATCAGGCTCGCGAGGACAGTAGAAATGATCGGCACGAATATATGAATCCACCCTGTCTTCAAAAGCGCCGGGTATTTCGGCACCGACTGTCAGGCAGGCTATTTTCAACACATTCGGATGCTGCAGCGGGATAATATTGTCAAAATTTGCAAGAAGCGTGATGCTGTTTTCGTAAAGCCGGCGGTTTAGCAGTTCGGCTTCCGGATTGTTAAGATCTGCTGCCAGGTTTTCTGTCTTAACAAAGGTTGCGTCTTTCGATCGTAGCCCGAAGTCATACTTAGCTCTCAGCACACGTTTGCACCTTTCTTCCAGCATCGATGGGGCTATTTCTCCGCTATCGATGTCCGTTTGAATGGCTTTTACGGCTTGCGGCACCGATTGCGGCAAAAGGAGAATGTCGCTTCCGGCAAGCAGTGCTTTCACTTCGGCATCGCCAGGCCCGGCGTAATCAGCCACACCGCGCATATCCAGCGCGTCAGTAAACACCAATCCCTTGAAATTCATTTGCTTATGAAGGATTGAATCAACAATTACCGGCGACAGCGAGGCCGGTAACCCTGAAGTTGAGTCGAGAGCGGGAACGTAAAGATGCCCGACCATAACTCCGTCAACGTGAGGTTCCAAAGCCTTGAAAGGCTTCATATCCAATTGCTCAAGTGTTTCGAGCGAGTGCTGCATCACTGGCAGGGCAAGATGAGAATCAGTATCAGTATCACCATGTCCGGGAAAATGTTTAGCGACAGTGAGTACCGATTTACGCAACCCGCGGTTAAAACTTAGCGATTTAATGATCACATTATCAACGTTTTCTCCAAACGACCTGATATTGATAATGGGATTAGCCGGATTGCTGTTAATATCGGCTACCGGGGCAAAGTCGATATGCACACCCATCCTTTTAAGCTGCAGGCCAACCTGGTAACCACATTCTGCAACCAGCGCCGTATCCTGAATGGCTCCGAGTGTCATGGCACGTGCAAAGGATATTGTGCTGTCGAGGCGCATCCCAAGTCCCCATTCAGCATCCATCGATATGAACACCGGGGTTTTGGCCAGTGACTGGTAATAGTTGGTGAGCATCGCCTGGCGAACCGGGCCGCCCTGGAAAAAGCACAAACCGCCAAGGTTGTATTGCCTGATGAGGTTTGCCACATCACGGTATTCGGTTGAGTCGCCGGTTGATTTAACACGGATCATCATCAATTGCCCGATACGTTCCTGGGGTGTGAGAGCACTGTACACTGAATCAACCCATTGCCCTGCCTGCAGGTTATCATTCATGCGGGCAGATGTGTTTTGAGCATCAGCTATCCCGGGCAGGAATGTGATGATGAACAAGCAGAAGTAAGTGATTGAGTAATATATCTTTTTAATAATCATCATGTTGCGATTAGGACTTCCTGAACGGAACATTCTTCAAAGATGCAGTTTTCCTTCGACATTAAGAAGTTAAAACATCATAAATTACCCGAAAAGGCTGATTCAGGACTATTCGTGAAGCAATATAGCCAGTATTCACTGCTCATAACCTGCCGCAATCAGGCAAGTTAATTCATTGATTGAACGATTTTTTTTAGAATATTTGTGGTAACATTGCGTTATAAGAAAAACGGGGAACGATGAGGAAACCAAACAAATTCATTCTGCATTTTACTTTGTTAATAATCCTCATGGTTTCGGCAACATCGGTGTTTGCACAGAAACAGCCTGAGCCCAAAGAAAAGCCTAAGCCAACCACCAGGATACTTTTTATTTTCGATGCTTCGCAGAGCATGTTAGGCCGCTGGCAAAGCGATACCAAGTTCAATATTGCCAAGCGTATAATGAGTGAACTTCTCGACAGTCTTGCCGGAGTAAAGAATGTTGAGCTGGCATTACGGATTTACGGTCACCAGACACATTTCCCTCCCCAGGATTGTAAGGATACAAAACTCGAAGTACCTTTCGGGCCTGATAACGCTCAGAAAATAAAAGCAAAACTCAGGTCGGTAACTCCGCGTGGAACCACTCCCCTCGCTTACTCACTTGAACAATCAGCTACCGATTTTACACCATGTGGCAATTGCCGGAATATAGTGGTACTTATTACTGACGGCATCGAGGAATGCAGTGGCGATCCCTGTGCCGTTTCGCGGATGCTTCAGAAGAATGGCATTGTGCTGAAACCATTTATTGTCGGGATCGGTCAGGACTTCAACAAAGCATTCCACTGTGTAGGAACATACTTTGACGCTACCACGGAAAAAGATTTCAAAAAGGCGCTTGATGTGGTCATTTCACAGGCTCTTAACAGCACTACCGCACAGGTCAACCTGCTTGATGCTTCTGGCAAACCCACCGAAACCGATGTACCGATGACGTTCTACGATGCAGCATCCGGAAAAATCATGTACAATTTCGTCCATACCATGAATAACCGCGGAGTACCTGACACTCTTGTACTCGATCCGCTGGTTACGTACAATGTTGTGGTACATACCATTCCCCCGGTTCATGCCGACAGTATATTGATTACACCCGGTAAACATACCATCATAGCTGCCGATGCCCCACAAGGCTCAATGCAGCTAAAAATGGCCGGAACCGGCAATGCTTCCCGCGGACTGCAATGCCTCGTTCACCCGAAAGGCAGCATGGAAATACTTAATGTTCAGAACTTTGGAGAAACAGAAAAGTATATCACCGGTGTGTATGATTTGCAGGTACTGTCGTTACCCAGGCTGTTTATTCCCAACGTTGAAATAAAACAAAGCCATACTGCTACTATCGAAATTCCCGAACCCGGTATTGCGGTGATACGCAAATCGGTATTCGGTTATGGCAGCCTGATGGTCGAAGATAAGAATCAGCTTACCTGGGTTTATAATCTCGACGACAGCAATATAATGGAAACCCTCTATCTTCAACCAGGCACATACCGCATCATATTCAGGCCCAAAACT
>Ga0209098_1000721_pt1 | contig 34839 bp, 35 predicted proteins | sample AD_JPNHW1_MetaG_FD_184429 | JGI IMG/M metagenome (GOLD analysis project Ga0209098, IMG submission 184429) | Active sludge microbial communities of municipal wastewater-treating anaerobic digesters from Japan - AD_JPNHW1_MetaG (SPAdes) (version 2) | ecosystem: Engineered > Bioreactor > Anaerobic...
GGCTACGAGAGACACTGCGTAGCGAATCAGATAGGCGAACATCCTGGGCGGAAAAGCGGTCTCTTCCGGAAAGCATAGCCCTTCGATTTGCACAATCTGGGCCAGATCCCCGATCTGAGCGTTCCGGATCTTCATTTCTTCGCGGGCGCCTTGCCTGAAACCTGTTTTATGACCGCTTCATAAGCCCCGAAGACCTCAGGAATCTCGATAGTGCCCATCACATCAACTATCCCCACGGCGGCCACCGCTCGACCCTCGATCATTATGGGGGCAACAGAGACGGGAATGCCTCGATAGGCTCCTTCTTTGGGGGTGGTGCGAATGCTCCTCCCGGTTGCAAGGGCCTCTTCCAGGACGGGTCCGCTATACTCGTCATCCAGAACCTTTCCTTTCTCCACTCGCACTCCGGGAAACTTCGCTGAGCGCATCGTAACTGGCAGCTGGACTATCTCGCTGAAGGCAAGGGCGAGTGCCGCCAGATCGGCTGACCTGGCGTCCTCTGATATCACAACTCTGGGCATGCTGAGGATATTGGGTCGCGATATCAAATAAACCCTCTCCTTGTATTTCTCTAAGTTCTCTTCAGGCCCTTTATCTTGAGCAGCCTGGCTTGGAAGCCATGATATTTGGCAAAGCCCTCCGAGTCCTTCTGGCTTAATGTCTGGGAGTCGAAGGATACCATGTCCTGGGAATAGAGGGCATCAGGAGACTGCCTGCCCACGGAAATGGCACTGCCGCAGTACAGCTTCATTTTGACTGATCCGTTGACCCTCTTTTGGGACTGATCCAGGAAGGCATTCAGATCGGAGTAAAGCGGGTCCTCCACCAGGCCCATGTAGGCCATCTCAGACCAGGATTCGTCCACCATGACCTTGAAACGAAGCTCTGCCCGGGATAAGACCAGGTGCTCGAGATCCTTGTGCGCCGCGAGGAGGATGGTTGCCGCAGGATGCTCATAGTTCTCGCGAGCCTTCAGGCCAAGCACCCTGTCCTCAACCATGTCCGTTCTGCCCACGCCGTGCTCGCCACCGATCAGGTTGAGCTTCTCTATCAGCTCGATGCCTCCCATCGGCACGCCATCCAGGGAGACCGGAACGCCCTGGGCAAATCCTATCTCAACGATCTGCGCCTTCCTGTTTGCATCCGGCCTCTTCGTCCAGCCGTAGATCTCCTCCGGCGGCTCGAAATATGGGTCTTCAAGCTTTCCGCCCTCGATGGAGCGGGACCAGATGTTCTCATCTATCGACCAGGGTTTGTCGCGGGTTACAGGGACCTCTATACCATGATCGCGGGCATAATCTATCTCCCATTCGCGGGCTAAATCCAGCTCTCTCATGGGGGCGATGACCCGACAGTCCGTGGCCCGGAATATAGCCTCGAAACGCAGCTGATCGTTGCCGCGGCCTGTGCATCCATGCGCCAGGTTCTTTATGCCCTTTTGCATGGCGATCTCGACCGTTTTTTTGGCGATCAGCGGCCGGGCGATGGCCGTTCCCAGAACATATCCTTCGTATGAGCCGTTGGCTTTGATGAGCGGAAAGATGTAGCCCTTTACAAACTCCTCTCGGGCATCAATTACGTAATGCTCGTCGGCCAGCTGCTTGGCCCGGCTGTTTCCTCTTTCGATATCAGACCTCGGCTGGCCTACATCCACCAGAACGGTGACTATTCTATCAAATCCATAGCGCTCTTTGAGGAGCGGAATACAGACAGATGTATCCAGGCCTCCGGAATAGGCCAGTACAACTTCAGACACTTAGCAACACCAGTCCCGTACTGGAGATCGGATCGATTTAACCTTATCTCTTCTGGCAGCGATAAGTCTATAACTGCCGCGAAAAAAAGAAGGATATGATGACCCAGCTTATCAAGACGGCAGCATTATGCGTGGACTTTGACCGGGATAAAAAAGCTCTTCAGGCATCAGGTGCACTGGCGCTGGTGTTCCACCCGGTTTTGAAGATGATAAACCAGAGGCTTGCAGAGGAGAAGCCTGCCCAGGTGAGGCTGAAGGATGTGGTGGCAAGCACCTGGCTGCCACCCATTCCCAGCGGTCCATTCCGGAGACTGCTGGTCAATGAAGCGCGCTTTGCCATAGGCCGGCCTGTGCCTCAAACCCTCTCCATCGAGGTCACAAGGCGCTGCGGAGCAAAGTGCGACCACTGCCTGATAAGGGAAGGTGAGGGAGAGCTCTCTCGCGAGGAGATCATGCGCACCATCGACCAGGCGCTGGAGATGGGATGCTGTATCATCACATTTACGGAAGGCGATCCCCTTCTGCGGGAGGACATCTTTGAGCTGATCAGGCACGTGGACCCTGAGAAGGCGGTGGTGAATCTCTTTACGCCGGGCCTTGATATGACCGTCGAGAAAGCTGTCCGGCTAAGAGAAGCGGGTCTGTACAATCTGATTATCGGCGTCTACAGCACTGATCCCGAGGAGCACGATCGGGTAAGGGGTGTTGAAGGGGCTTACGGCAGGGCGATAGAGGCCATAAAGATCGCTCTGGAGACAGGATTGATGGTGACAATGGCCTGTCACATTAAGTCCGGCCAGGTGGACCGGATCTCCGATCTCTATGATCTGGCCACGGAGCTGGGCGTGCAGGAGCTGTCTGTCTGGGAGGGCATCCCCAATACGCCCGAGGAGAAGCTGACGATGATTGAGAGAGAGAAGATCATCGGCCTTTACAGGAAGATCAATTCTACTCCCGGGGGCCCCAGGCTCTTTGCCAGCACATATTTCGAGGGCCAGATGATGGGCTGCATGGCCGGAAGAAGGTGGATGCATGTGGCAGTGGACGGCGGAGTCAGGGCCTGTCCGTATTTGCGGGAGAGCTATGCCAATATCAAAGAGACCTCCCTGAAGGAGGCCTGGAAGGCTCTGCGCAGCTGTGGGCAGTTCGAGGGGTTCGTCGGCAATTGCCCGGCTCAGGATGTCTTTAGCTAGTTTTTTAAAATTTTTTATGGAAAATTATTAGTACAGATATGCGCTTATCAAGTTTGAGGTAGGATATGGGTTTCATCAGCAGCCTCAAGGAGAGCCTTGGGTCCTGGATAAACAGGATATTTAAGAAGAAGAGGGCCAAAATTGGACTATATGGCCCGCCTAATGCAGGAAAGACCACCCTCGCCAACAGGATTCTGCATGACTGGAGCGGAGGAGAGAGCATGGGCGCGGCCTCCCCCATTCCCCATGAGACCCGCAGGGCCATGAGGAAAGAAGGCGTGGTGATTCATGCCAATGGATCCAGCATCGAGCTGGATATCGTCGATACTCCGGGCATGGCCACAAAGGTCGACTTCAAGGAGTTCATGGCCTTCGGCCTCACTGAGTCTCAGGCCAAGAAAAGGGCCAAAGAAGCCACTGAAGGCGTGATAGAAGCCATCAAATGGCTGGACGACCTGGACGGAGTGCTCCTGGTTATGGACTCAACTGAGGATCCATATACCCAGGTCAATGTGGTGGTGATCGGGAACATGGAGGCAAGAAAGCTGCCACTTCTCATTGTGGCCAATAAGATGGATCTGCCCAATGCCGCTCCTGCCAGAATCAAGGCCGCCTTTCCTCAGCATGCTATGGTGCAGATCTCCGCTCTGGAAGGATCGAATATAGATAACCTTTATCAGGCGATCGCGAGTTACTTTGGGTGATCTTGATGAGAGAAGTGCAGATGGACCTCATCTCGGCAGAGAAGCTGGAGAAAATGACCTCCATGGAGAAGATTCGGCTCATCCTGGACAAGGTCAAGAACGGCAAGATTGTGGTCTTGGAATGCGGCCTGTCTTCTGATGAGGAGGTGCGCCTTATCGAGATGACCATGACCGAGATCAAGGTGGACGAATTCTCGGGAATAGAGATAGAGAGCTATCCATCCAGGAAAGAAGGATCATTTTTGGATAAGATATTTGGCAGGTCTCTGAAGGGCAGGATGACGGTCATAGGCCCTGCCAATCAGCTGCGCACCATTGAGAAAGATAAATATCAGATCAGCACCAAGGTCTCTGTGGGGGACTAGATGCCTCATATCTGTACCCGCTGCAAAAACGTCTTTGATTCGGGAGAGGATATCCTGAAGGGCTGCCCGAAATGCGGCTGGAAAAAGTTCATGTTCGTCAGAAAGGGGCAGCAGGATTCCAGGGAGGCCGAGGGCGAGCCGATCATAACCCGGGCCATGGGGGTGCGTGCGCCTCCCGGGACCCGCAAAAATAGGTCCGACATGGCAGTGGAGCGGATGCTATCTCCGCAACAGGCATCGCAAGAATCGGCTCACTCCGCGCCTCTTTCTCCAAACGTTCAGCCTGCTTTAAAAAAGAAGCTTGAGGACGCACCTCATCATTATGAGGGCCAACTTGAGAATTTGCAGGATGCATTTAGGAGCGACGGAAAGGCTAAGAGCGACGGCAAGGGCAAACCCAATGAGAAGACCCTGGAGAGCGTCAAGATAACTGCGCCAGGCACCTATGAGCTGAATCTTCCGTCCCTCTTCGAAAGGGATGAGCTGATTATGGCGGTAAAAGAGGGAACTTATTTTATTGATCTTGCATCGGTCTTTAAAAAGAGCAAGAAGGATTGAGAGTCTTACTTTTCTATCTTGATCTCAATTCCTTTCCAATCCGGATTTACGCCCCGGAGAGACTCGGCCATGGCAGCGGCCGTATTGCCGATTATCTCCTGGGTGAAGGCATTTAGATCTATTGCTTTTCCGTCAACCTGAATCGTGACTCTCATTTTTCCTCATCAAGCTCCGCCGAATATGGCTATGGGCGGGGTGTAGACTGATGGGGCGGCTGCAACTGCCTGGGGCAGGGTAAAGACAGAGCCTGCCTGATTTGTCACATTGCCGTTTTTAACTGCGAACATTGGGGTTACCGTAACCGGGGATGCTCCCTTGATCATGGAGGCATTTGAGCTGACCTGTGCCTTTCTTCCCAGAGTGCTGAGATCCAGGACTTCAGTTTTTATTTTGCCTCCCAGAGTGGCAGGCGCGATGGTCGGCATCGTGGGAGAGAGTCTGGGCAGTGTGACCGCTTCTACAACCGGTTTTTTTCCTAATGTGCTCAAATCCATAACATCGGCAGCGCTGGCCGTGATGGCAACGCTCGCCAGGAGAATCGTAACTGCGAATAATGTAAGAATCAACTTCATTTCATGAACCTCCTTTCTCTAAAGGGTTGCGAAATCAGATCCCTTTTTCCAGCTACTGGAGCTTTAACCATTTATTCTTTTTGCTTATATCGTTCTCCCCAGGCTCAATGTCCATAGGCATCCCGGATCGGCACAGTTGGGTGTATTTATTAATAAAATAATTATTATTGATTTGATAGGTGGTAATATTAATACTAATTAAATATATTAAATATATTTTTCTTTAATCCAATTCATCATGATATTTTTATGCATAGTGATTTTGTGAATGGAAACCTAGTCGAAATGTATCATAACTCAATTAAAAAGAATAGTTTTAAATATAATGAGTGTCACTAACCATTTGGGCGAAGAGCGATGGAAGAATGAGATGAGATATTTCTTCCATCACCCCCGAGATCTTCGCCTCATTCCTTCTGATATTCTCTTTTCTTCTGTTGTGCTCTGTCTCTTAAATGCAGTCTCAGACATCTTTCGCTAAAAAAATTTATTCAGCGGATTTGGTGAATGCGTTCAGAGCATCTGTGAATTTATTGCACGAGCCGCTCGGGCATGGGCTGGCAAAGCCGGGATCGCCAGCTGTGGGTGCATTGCCCGGCGTTTTCAGGCAATCTCCTTCCTGGCATGGCGCTTTGGATTTTGTAGCATCCCGGAAGAGTATTCTCCGGTTGATCTCAAATGATCCGAAATACTCCTCAAATTCCTTCATGCTCTTTTGGCCAGGCACTATCTGCTTGGCATCTATCAGGTAATATCCTGTGAAGTTGTCTGCGGTCTGAAACTCTGCGTTCTTTTTCAGCGATCCCGTCTGATGCAAAACAAGATCCTGGCTCTTAAACTCCATCTGCGAGACATCGTAGCTCTCCTGGACCTTTGCTCCCACTCCACCGAATATAGCAGAGCTCTTAAAGCTCTCAGTTCCGACCAATGCATCCCCCTGCGAAAGGGCATTGTAGTTGTCGACTGCATCCTGTTCCTGGAAGTTGGCATTCTTGCCCTGAGCTTTATCCACCATGTACTCGTTCTTCACCAGGGCATCCACGCTGCCGGAAAACAGCACATTTTTGCTGGACTTGATGCCGGATTTCATGCTTCTAAGGTCTTTGTTGATCTGAAACTGGCCCGATCCGCTCACCGAGGTCTCTGAAGCATAGTCGAAAGCCTGAACCCTGAATCTTGCCGGGCATGACCCAGGGCTGCGGCATTTGGCTGAGGCTTCCACTCCGAAGCTGTAATCGCCAGCTGTCGCGCTTTCATCCGGCAGAACTTGCATGGCAACAGAGCGGGAGACTCCTGCCGGAATGGTGAGAGAAGTCGTCGTCCAGCTGAACCATTCAAACGGACAGCTCTCCGGTTTGATGTTTGCCTGTGCCTCTACCTCTGTCTTGCCATTGTTGACTATGGTAACCATAAAGTCCAGCGGTTTGCCGGGAGTCGTATACCATTTGTCCTGCTCTTGGTCCGGCCCGGTAATGACGATGTTCACTTTAAGGTCCCCGGAATCTCCTGAACATGGGCTGGGCAGATATGAGGGCAAAGTCGGCGATGTGGGGACTGTCCAGGCGTTGCTCGAAACATCCCCGGAAGCCACGCCGCTGTCCTCTACCGTGGCATCCGATAGGGTTGCTGTTAAGATGAATAATATTATGAATCCAAACATCCTTTTTTTCATTTCAACCCCCCTGAATATTGCTAAAAAAAGAAAAGACTGCAGGCTTTATCGGCCTAGCAGTCTATGCCGTCACATGGCGGACGGATCTTATCCGGCACGGGATTTTCATGGAACTTTATGGTCTTTTCAGCTTCGAAGGTTCCGGTGAACATCTCGTGGGCTTTGATATCCTTGTAGAATATCTTATGCCATTTGGCATCGGTGCCCCAGGTACCGTTGAAGGATGTCTTGGTTTCCATGCCTATCAGGTGCGATGGGACATAATAACCATCGTCCGATGTCATAAGCTTCTCTACCTGCGTGGTGTTTCTGCCGGCATCCTTCAGCAATCCGCCTTTGGTTAGCTTTTCGGGATCATACGGTTGACCCTGCTTCTTGCCTGTTGTCGGAGACACATTTTGCGGGCGGTATGGAGTTGTCGAGGCAAAGAAGGAGGTCTCATCCTTCTCCATCTCATTGACAGAGAACATCTCCTGAACATCAGCTCCTATGCCTCCGTAGAATGCCTTGGAATGCAGATACTTGCCGCCGGTCAGAGGCGTCTCGCCTGCATAGGTGAGCTTGGTGGTCTCATAGAGGTTCAATCCAGACTCCTTGCCACCATTGACTGATGTTATATTTCTCTTCAATTTCTCTGGGTCCTGCGAGTATGCATGCTCAGAGTCAAGCTCCATGTCTCCGTCGCCTGCCATGGTGTTGTAGTATTCAAGTGCGATCTTCTTGTCGATTACCGATGTGCTGACATCGATAACTCCTGTTCCGGATACTTTCTGCGCTTCACAGAACTGCTCATACTGCACTGGTGGGACCAGTGGTGGATTAGCTAGCACGATGCCGCAACCAGCCATAAGGGCAATTGCAAGCATGAATGCTACTACTATTACTCCCTTCATTTTTCTTTTCGCCCCCTTTTTCTTTAAGCGAATAATTTAAGCTATTTCGCTAAATAAGCGAGATTTAGCTTTTTACCAATCTCTTACTTTTATATTATATAAATTTATCCTTCAAAACCACCTTGAAAAGTGTAGCCTTCATCTGCTCCATTAATTGATCTGCTGGACCATAGTAATATAAGTATAGTTCATTTGATATACTATGAATAATAAATGCATATCAATAGATTCATCTCTCCGGAAATCAATGCAGTCAAATACAACAAGCGGCAATGATTCTCTCATGTCCTCCTTCCTGGAGCATCCCCATCTATTGCCGCAGACTGTGGAGAAGCGGCTCTTCCAGCTGGATCTGGCCGCGGCGGCTCTTCAGTCCTCCAGCCTGATAGTCGTGCCTACGGGCCTTGGCAAGACGGTCATTGCTCTTATGGTGATTCTGGCTCGAATGGATCGGGGCAGGATTCTGTTTTTGGCCCCGACAAAACCGCTGGTCGAGCAGCATGCCTCTTTCCTGCGGCGGGTGCTCAAAGACGGGGATATGGTCAGCATGATAACCGGAGAGAGCCCTCCGGAAAAGAGGATCGAATTATGGGGGAAGAGCAGAATAGTGATCTCCACCCCGCAGGTAATCGAAAACGATCTTCTCTCCCGAAGGATCGATCTTGAGGACGTATCTCTGGTGATATTCGATGAGGCGCATCGGGCGGTGGGAAACTATGCTTATGTCTATATTGCCGAACGCTATCGTCGCGAGGGAAGAGATCCTCTCGTTCTGGGAATTACCGCAAGCCCGGGCAGCCAGAGCGATAAGATCGCAGAGATCTGCACTAACCTGGGCATTGAGTCCATCCAGACCCGCACGGAAAATGACCCTGATGTCGCGCCATTTGTTCATGATAGGGAGATCGAATGGGTAAAGCTTGTCGTTCCCAAAGAGCTTCTGGGGGTCCGCACTGCCCTAGAGGAGCTGCTAATCTCCAGAATCGATGATTTGAATCTGTTGGGGATAAGCCCTGCCAGGATCGATGCCAGGTCCTCCAAGAAAGAGCTTCTCGGTCTGCAGGCGGCCCTCATGTCCTCGGCCAAGAGCAAAGCCAATAAATCAACATTTGTGGCCATCTCTCTCATGGCGGAGATACTCAAATTGCATCATGCCGTGGAGCTTGCTGAGACGCAAGGACCGGATGCACTGGCCAGATATTTCCAGCGGCTGGACGGGGAAGCTCTCTCGCGAAGCGGATCCAAAGCCTCTCGCAGAATAATGCAGGATCCAGGTTTCAGGCAGATTGCAGAAACCCTTCGGGAGCTGAAGGTAGAGCATCCCAAGCCAGCAGCGGTCTTGAGAATACTGCAGGAGCAGATTGGCCAGAACCCGCAGTCCCGCATCATGGTATTTGCCAACTACCGGGACACTGCCAGTTCGCTCGTCAAGTTCCTGAAGTCGGATCCGGCCATTCGGGCGGTGCGATTTGTGGGTCAGTCCAGCCGTGATAATGACGAAGGGCTCAGCCAGAGAAAGCAGACAGAGATTTTGCAAAAGTTCCGGGCTGGCGACTACAACGTCCTAATCGCAACTTCGGTGGGCGAAGAGGGCATCGACATTCCTGCAACCGATCTGGTAATCTTTTATGAGCCCGTGCCTTCCGAGATTCGCAGCATCCAGCGCAAGGGAAGGACCGGCAGGGCAAGGGCAGGAAGAGTAGTTGTATTGATGGCTAAAGGCACGCGAGATGAGGCTTATTACTGGATATCCGATCGCAAGGAAAAGACCATGAACCGGCAGATTCGCGGCCTGAGCGGTTCGGGAAAAGATGGGCTGCAACTGGAGCCGCCAGCCAGGCAACTGCAGATTACTGAGGTCTCCGTCGGGCCAGCTGGGATTGCGGGGAAAGGCCTGCAAGAAAGCGGCCTGCAAGATGAATACAGCGAGAACGGTATCGAAGATAAGGATGATGAAAAAAAGCGTTCCGATCAGGGGGAGCCCGCCAAGGCTGTCGGCAAGATCGTGGTGGACTTTCGGGAGAGAGAGATGGCAAAGCTTCTGGAGTCTTCTGGAATCGAGGTCACCGTCCAGAATCTGGAGGTGGCAGACTATGTGATAAGCGAGAAGGTAGCAATCGAGCGCAAGACCGCCCAGGATTTTGTATCTTCAATCATCGACCCCCAGAGAAATCTGTTCCGCCAGATAGCGGATCTGGTCAGAACCTATGATCGGCCGGTCTTGATCCTGGAGGGAAAAGATCTCTACACCACACAGATGAATGCCGCATCCATTCGCGGAGCCATGATCTCAGTGGCAGTGGATTACGGGCTGCCCATTATTCCCACGGAAGATAAGGCGGAGACTGCAAAGGTTATCGCCCAGATGGCCCAGAGGGAGATGCGAGAGGGGCGTGAGCCCAAGGTGCATGGCCATAAGACTGCGAGAACGCTCAAGGAGCAGCAGGAGTACCTGGTATCTTCCATTTCCAGCGTTGGGCCAGCGGTAGCAAAAAATCTGCTCAGTCACTTCGGGTCTGTGGAGAAGGTAATGAACGCATCCTCAGAGCAGCTGCAAGAGGTGGAACTGGTGGGTCCGAAGATCGCACAGCGCATCCGAGAGCTGGTGGGCGGGGAGTACAAGGGATAGAGTCTCTAGAGTGTCAGGCGGACAACCGGGGGGAAATATCATTGCTGATGAAGGACGGCGAGGATCATTCGCTCCAGATCATCCTGTGGATAATTGCCCACCTGCTTGGCCACCATCGTGCCATTCTTGAAGACGAGCAGGGTTGGTGTTCTTGATATGCGATATATGCCCATCGAAATGGGATTGCGATTGATGCAGAGCTTCCCGAATACGATACGGCCCTTGAAATCCTCTGCCATTCTGTCTATCTTCGGACCGATGAGCTCGCAGGGCGGGCAGCCAATCTCCCAGCAGTCCAAGACGAGATTGGGATAAGCCCTGATTGCCCCCTTCAGAGTATCGTCATTCAGGACGAGTGGGGCGTCGGGAAAGATCTGTGCATGCGCCGAACCATTGCCATCCGCTTGCCCTTCAGGGGCCGCCAGGCAGTATCCTGTCAGAGCCAAAGGCTGCAGGCAGAGGATCGCAAGGGCCAAAATTGTCGATTTTCTCATAAATAAGGTCATCATCTGGATCATATCCAATTAAAATACAAGTACATATCTTTCATTCTCAAACTTTTTGCATGCCAGGCTCAAATCAAATGAATAGACCGAAAGGTATATCAAATAATCGTCCCATTTGCAAAAGGCTGCATATCGTCTAGTCAATCGAGTTTGATGGGATGCTTTGTAGTAGGGTCGATTCTCGGAATCGATGCCAAAGGTAAGTGAATTAAATGGAAAGATATGGAAGCGGCTCCAGAGGCGGCTTTAACCGCGGACCAAGAGAGATGCACGATGCCACTTGCGCTGAGTGCGGAAAGACATGTCAAGTTCCCTTCAAGCCCGATGGCTCCAGGCCGGTGTACTGCAGCGATTGCTATCAGAAGCACAGGCCAGCCAGACCACCCAGAAGATACTGATTGCTCAATTGGTATAGAATGGGTCAGGGTTGATAGATAAACCCTGCTTAACCTTTTTTCCAGATTCATCTAGGCTCTTGCGATCTTTTTATCGTCCCATGCTGCATAGCCTGCAGTTGGTATCCTCTATTTTTTTGCTTGGTAGCTATCTATGGCCTCATTGAGATTGTGATATATGGAGAATATATTTGAGAGACCGGATATGTCGAGGATATTTCTTATGACCGGCTGGAGTGATGCCAGCTTCATCTCACCGTCTCTAGTCCTCATCATCTTGAGTGCGGCAAGAAATACGCGCAAACCCGAACTGCTTATGTACTCGGTATCAGAGAGATCGAAGACCATTCGGGAATTTTTTTTGATGGCATTGTTCAGATATGTCTCAAGATCATTTGCCGATATTACATCGACCCTTCCAGAGATCGCTATCACCTGGATACTATCGATGTCCCTTTCTGTTATCTTCATGATACCTCCCCAAATACCAATTTCTTCATTAATCAATCCTTAGCTGATGCATCAGCATGCGATAGACTCTCTAGGGCCGCATCCTCTGTGGGAAATATCTGAAATATCTTATCTAGCCCTGTTATCTTAAATACATTCTGCACAAAAGGCTGCAAAGATACCAGCGGCATTGATCCTTGATCCTGTTTCTGTCTCTTCAAAGCAGCCAGCAGAACCCTCAATCCCACGCTGCTGATGTAGTCTACATTCGCCAAATTGAGGATTATCTTTTTTGTCTTTCCCTCTCTTCTTTCATTCAGTTTTGTATCCAATTCCTTGGAGGTAATTGTATCAATTCTGTCCGAAATTGAAATAATGATGATGTCTCCTATCATCTTCTCAGCAATTTCCATCTGTTCACCATCTTCTCAGCATTCTCTATCCGACCATCATCGTCTCTCTCTCTCTCTATTATTGCTCATTATTCAACCAGCCTCTTATTTTTATTAGAGTTAATTTATTTTTATTATTTTTATACTCATACTTTATTTCATCAGTAAGCGACTTCATGAGATTTATGCCCCAACCGCCAACGGGATGATCCAGAGGATTGCTGTCCTGCTCTCGTTTTATAAATTTAGTCGGATCAAAACTTGGGGCTTCGTCTTCAAGCGTCACTCTGATAAATCTCTCCCCAACATCAATTGTGATCCAGATGAGCCCTTCTTCTTTTTTGTATCCATGATTGATAATATTAACATAAGCTTCTTCTACTGCCACCTGCATCTCTGATATTTGCTCTCCTTCAAAGCCCCTCTCGGACATTTTTTTGCCGATATAGCCCACGATCTTTGGTATGTTCTCTCTCAGGGATCTCATTTCCGTCCGGCAATGATCTTTCCGCTTGCCTCTGGCTCTTATTATTATCAGGGTGATGTCATCATGCTGCTCCGCCGTTTGGCTGAACCTGGTTATATCTGCGAGTATCCTCTTCAGAATCTCTTTAGGCTCCAATAGACAGCTGCCGATGATCACTTCCTTGAGGCGTTCTATTCCATAAAGCTCTCCAGATTTGTTCATGGCCTCTGTGATCCCGTCGGTATAAAAGATAGCCATATCCCCGGAGCAAAACTTGATGCGGCGTTCCCGGTATTCCGCATCATCGACGATTCCCATGACCAATCCCATAGGCGTTTCCTCTTGCACGGTGCAGTCTGCCGATCGGAAGAGCAGAGGGGGAGGATGGCCGGCATTTGCATACTGCATGGAATAGTTCTCGCCATCCAGCACGCTGTAAATCAGGGTTACGAACATGCCGGTCGGTGCATCGGAGGCGATCATTTTGTTGGCATTCCTTACCACCTTTGAGACCTTGGGCTGGTTCACGGCATTGGCTCGAACTATCGTTCGGGATAGCGCCATGAAGATTGCGGCGGGAATGCTCTTACCGGCAACATCGGCAATTACAATCCCATATTTTCCATCCGGCTGGACGATAAAATCATAGAAGTCTCCTCCCACCTCCATAGCAGGAATGCTCGCCGCAGCAATCTCAAATTCCGGAATATTCGGCGTCTTCTTGGGTATGAAGCTCTTCTGGATATCTGCCGCGATATGCAATTCCGTCCTCGTCCTTTCCAGTTTCCTCTGCATGTTTCTTCTTTCGGTGATGTCCTTGATGGACTCAATTGCCCCTACCTTCTCGCCGGCCGCGTTGTACAGTATCGCCGCCTTAGCCAGCAGATAAGATCCATTGGATCCAAGACGGGGAATGAAGATCTCGCCCAGTACCGCATTTCCTTCTTTTTTAAAGCTGGCATACTCCTGTTCAAATTGCTTGAAGGGCATCAGGACCATATCGACCAGAATCGGCCTTCGAAATCCGTAGAAAGGCAATGCATGCTCAAAATTATCTTTGCCCAGGATGTCATCGGCTTTGATTCCCGTGAGGCTCTCCATGGCTTTGTTCCAGACCATCACCCTGCCATCCAGATCAACGGCCAGAATGGCATCCGGCATGAATTCAATTATCTCCGCCTGCCGCCTCTCAGACTGCTTGAGAGCTTCTTCTGTCGTCTTCAGTTCGGTGATGTCCCTGCCCACAGACTGAATCTCAATTAATGAGCCCGATTGGCTGAATATGCCGTGGCTAGTCCACTGGATCCAGCGCCGCCCCTCCGGTCTCACGAACAGGCTGACAAATGATATCGTAGGGTTGTCGGGCATCAGATCGCTGACCCGATCCACCGCTGGAAGCAGATTTTCTGCCGGGATGAGCCCTTCGATCTTTGTCCCTATTATCTCATCCGGTCCGCATGAGAAAAATCGGCAGAAGACCTCATTGCAGTAGGTGATTGTGCCATCAGTCATCGTCCTTAAAATCAAGTCCGATTGCTCTTCGACCACTGCTTTGTAGCGCCTTTCGCTATTTTTGATCTCCTCATGGGCCAGCCCCAGTGCGTCCAGCATATCATTTACTGAGGATGTCAGGCCAGACAGCTCGTCCTTTCCCTGGATCACAAGGCGGGAGGCCATGTTCTGGCTTTTGCCGATCAATGCAACCCCGGCGGTAAGAGCGCTCAGCCGGGATAGAACGGAACGGTCCAGGAAGAGCAGAGTGAGCATGAAAAGAAAAATGTCTGCCAGAGTGAATAGAATCACAAAGCTGCTCAGGCTTCTCTCTCCTTGCCTGTAGATCGCCCGCGGCGAGTCTATTCTCAGCATCAATAGAGGGTTGTTGTAGATATTATTCAGCAGGGCATATCCTGCAATTGTGTCGTTATCTAAAATCCTGACCACCGCGGAGTCATTGCCCTGCAGGGAGACCGCAGCTTGCTTAAAGTCAGGGGGCATCCTGTCATCATTTAGCGATTTGATGGTAATATGCAATTGAGTGGTCCTGGATAGCCTGGCAATCTCTTTGTCCATGAGCAGTCGCCCCAGCACCACTCTGCCTGCGGATGAAGTATTTCCATCTCTCATGATTACCGGATTGGTGACGATGAGCATGGGTTTATTGGAGATCAGAATGAGTCCAGAATACTTGCTCTGCTTATCCAGGCACCCGGGACAGAATCCGTAAAGAGATAATTGTTCAGATAGATTGGATGGTATCATAATGCGGCTAGAATTTTCGTCCAGGAATCTGGTGAATGCTATTTGCCCGAAGGAATCCATGAAGAGCAGCAGATTGATATCCATATCGCCCAGGCTTTCGTCGGCAAGCTCCTCCTGGTTATTCCTGATGAATGAGTGATCATCATCTTTGAGGAAAGCAAAGGTATCATTTCTGATGGCCCAATGATCTGCGAGCCCCTCCATGCTGTCCAGGTCATTTGATATGGCGTTAAGGGCCCTTTCGACATCCTTGTTTATCAGGTCCTTTTCCAGCTTCGAAAAACCCAGAAATAATTCTATCTGGGCGGTGATGTACAGGACCAGGACTGCGAGGATAAGAAATATGCCCATGACAATTAGCGTCTTTTTGCGCAGATTCATGTCTCTCTCCTCAATTAATCCTCGAATGCAGAAATCGAAGAGCTGGCCGGTTTTAACGCAATAGTTAAATATAGATTATATTCATTACATATATAGATTCTCACTATGTCTGGATGATATTGGACCTGATGATAATTGGCCTGCCAATGTCGCAACCGCTGATACTGCGCCTGATGATTATTATGATACAATCTAATATTATTCAGCCTATAACCGGAACCCGAGGCATGCAGATCTATCCTTACATTCGAAAGATAGACCTTATGTCCTCCAATTCGTTCATACTATCCAGCCAGGATCAGATTGCCCTGATAGATCCCGGTGCTCTGGATGACCAGCTCGACAGCCTGATGGAGAACATTGCCATCATGCTCGATGAGAAGCCGAGGCCGGTAGTAGTTTATCTGACCCATGTTCATCTGGACCATTGCTTTCAGATCAGCCGCCTCAGGAAGATTCTGTCTCTGGGCGAGGTATATGTTGCCGCTCAGGAGATTGGGGCAGAGGCCCTGATAAATCAGGACCCAGAGCTGACATTAGCGGGACTTCTCGGCAGAGAGATGGCTGAGACACCAGTCGACATAAAGCTGCTCTCCAAGATGGATATTCTTCTTGGTGGAGCCATCGAGCTGAAGCTGCATGGCTTCAAGCTCTCCTATTATGTGGACTCTGTGAAAATTCGCTACGGTCCTGTGCTGCACAGCCAGACGATATCACTGGGAGGCGGCGACTTTCTTGAGGTTTATTCCATTCCCGGCCACAGCCCGGACAGCCTGTGCTTGAGGGCGGGAGGCCTGCTTTTCACCGGAGACCTCTTCTTTGCCCCCAATCCGGGAATGGCAGGGGCATATGGATGGAGCCGGTCGTCGCTGATCAAATCCATCTACAAAACCATGTGGATCATTGAGCAGAAGAATATCCGCTACTGCTGCTCCGGGCATGGCCGGATTATCGATGCGGATACAGCATGGAATTCTCTGCAATCCATGTATCAGGATGTGCTCTCCCTCCGGGGCCTGGAGGAGATCACCCAGCAATGGGCCCGGAATACTGCCGCATATGCCGAAGACCTTATGAGGGAGCTGGAGAGGCTTTTCACAATAATATTTGGCAGGCTGGCTTATGTCTCCCTGGTGCTTGAATGGCTGGACGAGGGCGGAGAGGCGGAGAATGTCGGAAAGCTCATCGATACAAAGAAAATTGATGAGCTATTCTTCGATTTTAACTGTTTCGTGGAGCAATTGCGTCTCGGCAAGAAGCGGGATTGGGATCTGGTCCATAAGGCGGGACAGATCATCAAGAAGCTGGAGGCGATCTTTGAGTGCCAGGAGCTGCAAATCGTTCTGGACAGATCCCTTCTGAGAAGAGCCGGCAGGATGCTCAGCGACTATGCAGTCACTTATCGGGGGTTCAGGCCATCCTTTTATGCCGGCGATGTGGACCTTTATTCCGTCTTGCATGAGGTACTGGATTATTCCCTATCCAGGCCCTACGAGGAGGACGCAATTTTATATGCGGAATTGCATGAAGACTACCTCCGGGCTCTCAGGGCAAGGATTGCTTATGTCAACAGGCTGGAGGGAAGCGCTTTGGAGCTGAAAGTCGAAGGGAGCCTGCCGAAGGTGCGCATGGACAGAGAGCGTTTCAAGGATGCTCTGCTCGATCTGCTGGAGAGGCTTTCAAGTTGTGAGGCTGGCGAGACACAGATAATCGCCACAGGAGATCAGGGATGGGCATCCATTCGCATTGAAGTTCCGCAGGCGGATTTCTTTTATTATCTGGACGAAGGGACGATGAGGTTCTTCGAGAGGTCGTTTGCCCTCTGCGGCGGGATTATTCAAAGATGTTGTGCCGAAGGGGTCCAGACGATTCAGATTGAATTTCCGCCTTGCGATTCATTGATGATTCATTAATTATACCAAAAGATTATTAACAATGGAAGGGCATTAATATATATTCTAAGGTGATGGTTTTTGAGAATTATTCTGCCTGTTGCACTGATGGCTATGCTCATCGTTGTTGTGCTTTTTTCCTCGGGATGCATAAAGTCTCCCGAGAACAAGACGGAAATGGCCACACAACTCCGCATAGGTTATCAGCCCACGACCCATCATGTGGCAGAGATGATCGCGCAGGTGAAGGGATGGTGGCAGAGGGATTTATCGCCGTTTGGGATCACAGAGATCAAGGAATTTGGCTATCCGTCAGGAGGCTCTGAGCTGGAGGCGATGAAGGCCGGAGACATAGACATCGCCTATATCTGCACTGCGCCTTTCATTAGGCCGGTTTCTATGGGATTGGATGCAAAGATAGTGGTAGCAGTAAATACCAACGGCTCAACACTGATATTGAAGCCTGATCTTGTCTACGAAGGGCCCGGTTCTCTGCGGGGATTGCATATCGGGACGTTTCCGGCAGGAACTGCTCAGGACACTCTCTTGAAGGTATGGCTCGAGAATAACGGCATAGGTGCCTTTGAGGTCAACATAACGCCGATGGCTCCGGGAGACGCCGTAAGCGCCATGATTTCCGGAAAGGTGGATGGGGTGTTCCTGCCGGAGCCCGGTCCGGCGATGATTGAGCTTGAAAAGAAGGGCAAGTCCTGGGTGCGGTCCGGCGAGATGAGGCCCAATCACGCATGCTGCGCAATAGTTGTCAGCGGCAAGCTGATACGGGAAGAGCCGAAACTGGTGGAACAGATCATTCGAACCCATATGAACGCCACCGATTATGCCAATGCCAATCCCATGGAGGCGGCGGAGATTTACTCCAACCGCACCGGACAGGATCTGGAGATGATCAAATACTCAATTAGAACCTGGGATGGCAAATGGATGAGCGATCCGCATATGCTGGTCAACGACACCATGGACTATGCAAAAGCCCAGTATGAGATGAAATACATACTGAAGACGGTGAACCAGAGCGATCTATTCGATAACAGTCTGTATGATGAGGTGCTGTCGCCCGAGAAGAAGACCTGAGGCCTGATTTTTTTATTTTTATCTATTTTTATCTTTATTGAGTAGCAAAATTGGTGATTGCATTTTTGAACCGAAAAAATAGTAAATGGTTCTAAGGATGAAGGTTTTGCTTTCCTTTTAAATGCGTTCCTTTGTGTGTATGGAACTTTCCAGTTGGATCTGCTCCTGTGACCGGATCGGTCTGCATCTTGGCATGAATCGTCTCGATGATGTTCTTCGCATAGGGACAGATGTATTCACCTGACTGGTTTTTAGCGGTGATGCAGATGCCTATGAATACATGGGTTGGCAGGTCTCCCATTGGCGGCTGATTCCAGAACTTGAATTCGTTTAGCCTTGCGCCCATTGCAACACCAGGACAGCCTCCGCAGTCGAGCAATCCAACGAGTTCGGCTGATGGGCTGAGGCCCTTGAACTCATCATCCCTGTCATTGAACGCCTTCAGACAACGGCTACAGGCCACGCATTTATCTATCATGTCGATCTTACAGCCAACGACAAGAACTTTTTCCTTGCTATTGTCCATAATCTCTCCCACCATTTTTTAGAAACACAATACTACTATTATAACTATTTATAAGTATGTTTTAAATTTTTTAAGAATGATTGGCAGAGATTGCCGGAACGAAAAAAGGCTATGCAACTGGTACTAATTTTGCCGTTATCCTAATTACGCCGCTGATGCTAATTATGCTGCCTACGACAATTATGCGGCTGATGCCTACTCTCTCCGCTGGCTATCTTCCCCAGAAGGGTTCCTTCTTGCGCTTGATCTCCAGGAAATTCTCCAGGACCTCGCGCTCGTCTTCTGCCAGCTTGGGCTTCAGCTCCAGCTCCACAATGCGGGCATGCTTCTCGGGAATGTTGACGTATAGGATGTCGCCTTCGTGAATCTGTCTGCCCACCGTCGGCCCGTCGATGGAGATGGCCACCTCCTGCCCGACGGTCGCAGAGCCCACGTTTTCGTTGCGGGCCTGAATTCCCCTGATCTCGCCCACGTTGGCTCCGTCTTCTCTCATCAGGTTGACATGGGTCCGGATCACGCCGCCTATAATCTGAACGCCGACAATGGCCGGCCTCGACTGGCGGAATACGCAATCCGGCAGAAGACGGACGGCACCGGGACGGATAACCGCCTCAAGCCTCTCCTGCTCTATGCGCATCTTCTGCTCTTCCGTCCACTGATCATAGCTTTCCAGAATGCTGTAAATGATATCGCTGCAAAATATGGGGACATTGGTCTTCTGAATCTCGCTGATGGCATCGGGAAGGATTGGCACATTGAATGCCAGGATTGCGGAAAGGAGTGGATCTTTTATGGCGGAAGCGCGGATCACATCCCTTCTGGAGACAGGACCCACATCGGCATGGTGAATGGCGATGTTCTTGGCCTTCAGCTCGCCAACCAGTGCTTCCAGAGATCCTATGGCATCTGCCTTCAGGATGACGCCTTCGCTCTCGCCTTCGATGCGCACCGCCTCAAGCTCCGATTTCATCTCTCGGGATAGGGTGTCTATCTCCTCTGCATTGGCCACCACGCGGATGGTTGATCCGGCGAGAGCGTTTTCCAGTTTGGGCGCTGAGATCTTTACGCCTGATGCTGCCACCACATGCTTTACCGGAAGAAATCTCTCTTCGCTTCGAATCTCCATCAGTGGCTTGGGCTTGAGAAGGGCTCTGATCTTTGTGACGATGGGATCGTGGGCTGTTCCCACAATCACCGTGTCGCCAGAATTGAATTCGCCGTTGTAGAGGATGACGTCCAGAGTTGTTCCCAGGCCTTTCTCCTCTTTTACCTCGAGGATTGTGCCCGTTCCCGGGCCGCTTGCGGCAAGCTTCAAGTTGTCCTTTAAAAATTTCTGTGCGAGGCCCACGAGAATCATGAGAATATCCGGTACGCCTTCGCCGGTGATGGCGCTGATGGGCACGATTCCAACCGTCTTGGTGAAGTCGGAGATGCGGTCGTACCGATCCCCGTTGAATCCATGTTTGTAGAGCTCTCCCACCAGCTCGTAGATCCTGGTATCCAGCTCCTCAGCCACCCGTTCGTTCTGTGCTTTGATGCTCTTGCTGAAGGGAGCATTAGAGATCGAATGCCAGCCGCTGAGGCGGTCCATCTTGTTGGCAGCGATCACGAAGGGGGTCCTGAATCGCTTGAGAATGGCCAGAGACTCGATGGTCTGGGGCTGAAATCCCTCATTCACGTCCACAATCAGCACGGCCAGATCCGCCAGAGAGCCTCCACGGCTTCGCATGGAGGTAAATGCATGATGGCCCGGGGTATCGATGAACAGAAGGCCGGGAACTTGCATCTCCTTTCCGAAGTGAGACCCGCAGAAATCCTGGACAACGCTGAGCGGGACCTCTGTGGCTCCAATGTGCTGGGTGATGAGGCCGGCTTCGCCTTTAGCAACTGCCGTTCCCCTGATCTTATCAAGAAGAGAGGTCTTGCCGTGGTCCACATGCCCCATTACCACTACTATGGGTGTCCTGAGGTTGGACTCGTCGCCTTTCGTCTTGCCGGCTTTTTTGGACTTATGTTGCATAGTGGTCGCGCCCTGAAAGAAGTAAGTCTAAAAAATACATCTCAGTTTGAGAATTTAAAGGCTCCGATAAGAGAAGGCAGAAGATGCACTCTGCCTGATCTCATTCGTAAAGCCATGCTTCATCTATTCGCCTGTAATCCACCAGTTCGCTCGGGCTGAAGTGCAGGGCGATCTCACGGGCCGCAGAGGCGGCTGAATCCGAGCCATGCACGACATTGCGTCCCGTCTCGATGCCCAGGTCTCCCCGGATGGTCCCGGGGACGGCATCGACCGGATTGGTGGCGCCGTTCATCTTTCTCATGGCGGCGATGGCACCACGTCCCTCAACCACCATTGATACGGAAGGCCCGGAGGTGATGAAATCCACCAGGTCCTGATAGAATTTCTTGCCCACGTGCTCAGCATAGTGCGCCTTGGCCTTCTCCACCGGCATCAGGGCGAGCTTCATGGCTACTATCTTGAAGCCCTTCTCCTCGATGCGCTGCAGTATCTTGCCAATGAGCGCCCGCTGGACGCCGTCGGGCTTGACCATGACAAATGTTCGCTCTATCTCTGCCAGGCCTTATGCCCCCTTTCGGGCCCATTTGATTCTTCTGGTTACGCGGCCAAGGGCTACGTTGTTCTCGCACTTGGCTGAGCAGAAGTAAAAGACCGTGCCGTCTTTTTTGGCATAGAGCTTGCCAGTTCCCGGCTCGATGGTCTTGTTGCAGAATGAACACTTTCTTGCTTCCATCTTCCATCACCTGCTGGTAAGCTTCTTGGCCTCTCTGGCAGTCTCGAGCAGCATCAGGACATCGCCCATGCGGATCGGTCCCATGCAGTTCCTGGTGATGATGCGGCCTTTGTTGTTGCCTTCCAGGATACGGCATTTTATCTGCGTTGCCTCACCATGCATGCCGGTAACGCCGATGACCTCGATGACCTCTGCCGCTACTCCGTTCTCATCCTCCATCGGATATCACCTACTTTATAGCTGCCACTTTCTGGACTATCTCATCGAGCAGCTCTTTTCCCTTTCCGGGCTCCACAATGGCTGCGGCTGCGCTCTTTACGGCGAGGCCGGCTGCGGCGCCAAGCTCGCTCTGCTTCTTGACATAGATGTAAGGTGTCTTCTTCTCTTCGCAAAGAGCTGGGATATGGGCCACGATCTCGGGTGGGGTAACGTCTTCGCCGACTATGACCAGGCGGGCTACACCGCGCTCAATGGCCTTGGTGGCTTCGTTGGTTCCCTTCTTGATCCTGCCTGTATCACGAGCCAGTTCAAGGGCTTCAAGAGACATGGTAGCCAGCTCAGCTGGAACATCAAATCTTACGAATATTGGTCTTGCCATAATTTAATCTCCTTCCGGGCGGATTGCCCATCATCATTCATCGCAAAAACGCCTAACGAGTTAGACGATTCAGATTGTATCTGCCATTAGCTCCATATGTAAAAAGGTTGCGCTACGGCCCGAGAAGAGCCGTGAGCACGCTTTGCAGATTTTCCGGGGCCACAAGTCCCGAGATATCAGCCTGTGAGCCTGCGGATGAATAGCTCAGATTGTTCTTCGAGGCAATTTCTGCAATCTTGCTGCTCGTAGCCGTCTCGGGCTGCAGATACCGGGCGTTCAGATCAAAGCCCTGATCAGTGCTGTTTTCGACATTTACGGTCAGGTGGAATTCCCTGTAGCCGCCGGAGAGAGGCATGCTCTCGCCTCCTATGCCCAGAGCTGCTACCTGCATATCGGCCTGATCATCAGCAACCATTGTGAAGTTCTGTGCGGACAGCCCGCCAGTAATCACATCCAAGACCTGGCGCACTGAGTCCTGCGCACCGAAGAGGGACGGCTCACCGAACACTATGGCATAATCGGTTCCCGCGGGGATCATCATATAATCCTCGTATGGTATTACCAGGCCGTCATAGCCGACCCGGTATGGCTTGACGGCATGAAACTCAGTCCAGGTGCCATTGAAAACAGCGTCGGCCAGCTTTTCAATCCTGTTGTTGCTATGAATCTGGTTTCCATAATTCAGGCCGATCGACTGGGGCAGCGCGGCAGTTGCTGCCTGCGTCAGGTTTTCTGATGCGCTCAGGTTGATCCAGTATGCCATGACTGTGTTCTCTGGAGACATCTGAAGGACGTCCTGAAGTCCATTAAAGTCCCATTCCACATAGCGGCCCTGCACCCCAAAGGTCTGCAAGGAATCCTGGCCGGATACCGCTACAGCATTCTGGTTTTCGTCTCCGCCTCTCAGCACGAAGCTGGCAAAGGCGGACAGTATCATGATAGCGCCCACAAAGATAGCAAAAGCCTTACCTGTAGATTTCATTCGCGCTTATGTCGCGATATCCAATATTTAATGTTTCTCAGAGGACCAGAGCGTTTCGTCCTGAACATAGCTTCTTTTCAGGCGAAGAGCGATCTCTGCCTTCTCCAGTTCGCGACCAAGGTAGCCGGCATGGTCCAGGCGGCTTACCAGGTTCATCTCGATCAGGGTATTGAGGATGTCGCGAGCATTCCGTCCCTCGACGGTTGTGCTGCCGGTTTGAGCCAGTATCGATTGGGCGGAAATTGAGATCCGGAAGCTTCCGCAGCGGTCCGGCTGGAAGGTGTGGCCTGATTTTGCCTCAATGGTTCCCTCGGGCATGGGCTCCACCGGCCGGCGGCGTTTCTCCTTGAGGATGAGCAGGTCCAGGCCCAGGTCTTTGGGAGGAGCGTGGCGATCCTGGGCCAGCGTCATCATCTTTGAGGCGGTGGCAAGCTCCTGGACGCTTCCCGCTGCTTTGCCGCTGTACTCCGGGGTGAACAGGATGGCTGCGCCGCACTCTCTGCCCAAGGCGGCGAGAAGGGCGTTGGAGCCCACAGTGTCGGCGTCCAATAGCTCAGTGACGTTGCCTGCCCCGAAGAAGAGTGGGACCCTGGGGTGGCTTTTCTGGAAGAGCAGGTACCTTTGCAGAGACGTGGCCAGCCCCTGCAAAGGCGGGTCGAGAACCGGGTCTGCTATGGTCGGTATTCCCAAAGTGAGGGCCTCGTTCAGGTTCTCTTCCAGGGAGTGGGGGCCCGGGCCGGGAATGATCACTGCAGGAATGCCTGCCCGGGCCACGGCTCTGCCCACCTGGGGCAGGTTGCTGCCGTTCAGGCTCAGGATGAGGTCTGCTCCGGCCTGAAGCCCGGCCAGGATCAGGTCGCTTCTCACGGTGTCGATGCTTATGGGAAGGTCTGTGGCCTGCCGGGCGGCCTGGAGTGCGCCTTTTACCTGATCGGGCCGGGCGTTCAGGGGCAGTCCCAGGTCGATCATGTCTGCGCCCTGCTCCTCGTAGTAGCGAACCCGGCTAGCCAGGGCCTCCGGGAGCAGGCGAGTTGCATCGACTATCTCCGCCAGGACCTTCATGCGGGAGCTTCCTGCAATTTTAACCCCTCTGATGAGGTAGGAAAATGCGGCCTGCTCTTCCAGCTCCTCAAGCCGGCTGAGCGCTTCCTCTTTGGCGTTCCTGTCCAGAAGCTGGCAGGCAGGAACGGTGCGGGAGAGCTCGATCTCATCTCCGTCATCTCCGGCGAGAAGGCGCAAGACCGCCCTCAGGTCTGCGGCGTTCTTGGGGCCGAGGCGGATCTTCGTGTCCAGAAGGTGCTCAGCCTGCCGGAAGTCGGCGGTAATAGCTCCGGGAATGAGGATGAGATCATAGCCGCGGGGGGAGGCGGAGAGCAATAGCTCAGGAGTGAGGAAGGCGGCTATATCGAGATCGGCAACCAGTACGTCCGCACCGCCCGCGGCGGCTCGGACCTGGGCCTCGGCCAGGCGTCCGGTGACGAGGAGGATCTTTCCTGGAAGGGCATCACGCTCTTTGCGAGTTGCTGTGGATGATGTCATATTATTACATTAATCAGATACAACTGTTTTTACCCAGATATCTTTCGCAGCATGTTGAAGGTCAACTGAGTCTATATCGATATCTTTTAGGAGGCCTACAATTCTATCCGCATTTGACTTGATTTCTCCTTCTGTTGGATCAGGCTTCTCCAGGGGTTTTAGAGCATTGTTTTCTGCTCTCATCTTTGCAGGCATCAGATTGTGGTTGCGCTTTCCTCTTTATAGAATTATCTGCTTTGCCTTTTCTCTTCATGAGGCCCAGATGCAGGCACTGGATGATTTCATGGAAATCGAATTCATCAGATAAAGATTATTTTCTCTGTGCACACAAGGATTTTAACCTGAGGAAGCGCAGAGTGATTCAGCTAAATAAAAAGCAAAAGGATTGCCCAAGGCAAGAGGTAATGGCGTGCAGCTTGTAATCAACAGCTATGGAGCATATCTTCGCAAGAGCGGGAACTGTTTTCTGGTGAAGAGAGAGGATAAAAGTTTTGAAGTTGCGGCAAGCAAAGTAAACAGCATTCTGATCACTACGTCTGCGTATATCACCACCGATGCCATCAAGCTGGCGGTGGACAACAACATCGATATCGTTTTTCTCGATTCCTACGGCGATCCCTACGGCAGGGTATGGCATCCGAAGCTTGGCAGCACTACAATGATCCGCCGAAGGCAGTTGGAGATTTATGACTCTGCGGATGGCCTTAACCTGGCCAAAGAGTGGGGACTGAAGAAGCTGGACAACCAGTCTCTGCTTCTGCTTAAATTGAGAAAGACCAGAGAAGAGAAGAAGCAAGAGCTGAATGGGTTTATCGAGGAGATCGAGCAGTGCAGGGAGGGCATGAAGGGGCTTCGGGGAAGCATCGAGGCCCGGCGGCAGGATATGCTCGGGCTGGAGGGCAGGGCGGCGCGGGCGTACTTCAGCGCCATCTCCGCAATTCTGCCAGAGAGGTATCGCTTCGCAGGCCGTAGCCGAAATCCGGCAAAAGACGAGTTCAATGCTTTGCTCAACTACGGATACGGCGTTCTCTACTCCCTGGTTGAGAAGGGCTGCATTATCGCCGGCCTGGACCCATATGTAGGCTTTTTGCACACCGATTCTTACAACAAGATGTCGCTTGTATTCGATATCATTGAAATGTTCCGCATTTACGTGGACGAGACGGTGGTCTATCTCTTCAGCAGGCGGATGATCAAAGACGAGTTTTTCGAGCCTCTGAAGCAGGGCGTTGGCCTCTCCAAGGATGGCAAGGCGGTGCTCATCGAGGCTCTCAACAAGAATTTCGAGGAGACAATCCTCTACCGGGGACGCAATATCAAGATCCGCAACACCATTCAAATGGAGTGCCACAGGATCGCCAATTCGCTCATCCGTCCGGGCGAGGAGCTGCCGGATGATTATGATCAGGATATTCTTGATTCTGATGAAGATGCGGGATGCGGAGCTTTGCAGAAATAGTAATCATAAGCGCAATCGAGGTCATTGATGCTGGTCTGGGTTATTTACGACATTTCCGAGAACAGAATACGAAGCCGGGTAGCAAAGCTATGCAAGAACTACGGCCTGTTCCGGGTGCAGAAGAGCGCCTTTCTGGGAGATCTGAACCGCAATCAGTCCGATTCCCTGGCTCTGGAGTGCGAGGCGGTCATCGAGGAATCGGATTCGGTTTATGTCTTTCCCATGTGTGAGGACTGCTTTGAAAAGATCAAGCTAATCGGGGCGGGATTCGACCGAGAGCTTGTGGCCGGAATGACGATCACCAAGGTATTCTGAGGGCATGATGCAGAGCGAGACGAAAGCCGGGAAAGAGACAGAGGCCGGGACCAAGTCGTGGATTGGGAAGGAGAAGGCCCCTGCGGCCACGCGCGGGCGGGCGCAGGAGGGGGCTCGGGAGAGCGAGCGCGGGGGCGTGCCCGCATGCGAGCCCACGCCAGCGCAGGAGGTCTTCGTCACGGTATCCGATGCGCTGGAGTATCTGTTCTGCCCAAGGTTCATATTCTTCATGCACTGCCAGGGCATTGCCCAGAGGGAGGAAAAGCGCTACAAGGTATTGAAAGGAAGGAAACTACATGAAATTCGTGAGAAGATTAACCGGGAATACGTGAGAAAGAAGCTTCATTGCACTGGAAAGGAGATCTCTGTTTACCTGACATCCCATAAGCACCAATTCAAGGGTGAGGTGGACGAGGTTCTCTTCCTTGAAGACGGAACGGCTGCACCTCTGGATTACAAGTATGCCGAGTTCAAGAAGACAATTTACAGGACGCATAAGTATCAGGCAGCGCTCTACGGGATTTTGATAAAGGAGCACTTTGGGGTTGAGGTTAAGAAGGGCTATGTGTGCTACACAAGAAGCAATAATTATGTCGCAGAGATAGACTTCAAGCAAAAGGATTATGAGAATGCATTGCAGATTGTGCGCGAGATACTAATGATAATTCAGAAGGGATATTATCCAGATGGGACAAAGCTGAAGGCCAGGTGCGTAGACTGCACGTACAGGAATATTTGCGCTTAAATGATGGTGATTTGCGGTGATTGAAGCGGTAAGGACGATCGGCGATTACGTTCAGCAAAGAAGCGAGGGGGGAGATTCCCTTTCGACATATATCGAAAATCCGAATAGCAATGGGAAGTATAAATATGTATTAACTGTAATTATTAATGAGGATGACGGCAATTACTCCTTTAGTCATGTAGCAATGGATGAATTTAAGGATTATACTCTCTATCTATATAAAAAAGGTGCACCTAATGGCACAGATGCTACTCCTACAAGTAAAGTGGCTGGAAACCTGGAAAAGACCTTTAATAGATTCTTAAAATGGTTTGAAAATTACGATGGCTATGATATATCTGCTGATGATAAAAAGACCATCCAGAAGATGAATGCAGCTCTCGCAGACAAGAAAGATAAAATTATCGAAGAATTAAAAGAAAAATATTCTCAGAAGGATGCAAAGTATAACGCAATAATAACTCTCGGAATTGGTGACAGAAATAATTACATATATCCCAATGAGCAGCCAATTTTTAAGAGCATCCTCTTGAGGACTGGGAAAAATAAATACCACTCCAAGAAATCACAGGGCGAATCACTTGGAAGGGACGCATTCTGTTCTGTATGTAAGCAGAGAAAAGAGGAAGTATTCGGATTTGCTATTCCGTGGTCTTTTCATACCTTTGACAAGCCCGGATTCATAGCTGGAGGATTCAATGTAAATGAGTCCTGGAAGAATACACCAGTTTGCTTCGATTGTGCGACCCGTTTGGAAGTTGGCAAGAAGTACATTGAAGAACGACTCGATTTCGGCTTCTATGGCTTCAGGTATTTGCTTATACCCAAATTGGCTTTCGGGGGAGACTTTCAGGATATTCTGAGTATCATGGGAGGAAAAGATCAGAAGAAAAAGGTCAAATTGAATAAAGAAATCAAGAACAATATAACTTCAGATGAAGACGAGATTTTAGACCTCGTTAAAGAAAAGAATGATTTCGTCAGTAATAGCCTGGTTTTTTACAGGAAAGAGCAATCATCATACAGAATCCTGTTGCTTATCGAGGGAGTCTTGCCGTCTCGATTGAGGTTCCTATTTAACACCAAAGACCGAATAGGTGATATCTTTGAAATTTACAATGATCTGTTTTTGAGCGAGGCGCAAAAGGAAAAGAATCATCTCGAATTTAATTTTGGAGTATTGAGACGCTTCTTTCCACAGGAGTCAAAAAATAGGACTTTTGATAAAATTTTTCTAGAAATTGTTGACAAAATATTCGTTGGAGATAAAATAGACTATTACTTGATCATTAGTTTCATCATGAGAAGAATCCGAGAAGCCTTCGCAGAAGGCTATCCAACCAACATCGCCTCTTTGAACGGCTTCTTGCTATTGAACTATCTCGAAGAACTCAATCTTATCGGAAACTCTAAGGAGATGAAAGAAATGGATGAGAAGGGAAACAAAATCATTGCACTTGGAGACCTGGAAGGGCTCCCTCTGGAGCAAAAAGTCGAGAGATTTTTCGATTTAAATAAGCCATTCTTCACGACTGATGCCAAGAAAGCTGCATTCCTGGAGGGAGTGCTTACTCAAAAATTGCTTAACATACAGTGGAATGATAAAAAAGCAACACCATTCAGAACCAAATTGCATAGTCTAAAGATGAATGAATCGCTGATTAAAAAGCTCCTCCCAGAGATTCAAAATAAGCTTGAAGAGTACGGGAAGAACTATTACCGTGATTTGGAGTCGATAATAGCGCAGCATTTTATCTTAGCAGGAGTTAATTGGAAAGAGACAGATGATGAGTTGAGTTTCTATTTTGTCCTTGGAATGGATATGCAGAAATTATTCAAGAATGAAAAGGAAGATAATTGCAGAATTAGCGAGGAGGACTAAAAAAATGAGCAACGAAATCAAGAATCGATCTGAAATTCTCTTTATCTACGACATAAGGGATGGAAATCCCAATGGCGATCCACTGGATGAGAATAAGCCGAGAATTGATGAGGAGACTGGAATCAACCTTGTAACCGATGTCCGTCTGAAGAGGACTATTAGAGATTATCTGCATAACTTTAAAGGTTTTGAGATCTTTGTTAGAGAGGTAATCTACGATAAAGAGAAGGGACTGATTCAAGACGGAAAAAAGAGGGCTGGTAATTTCGATAATAGTGCAGAACGAATCCTCAAAGAGTGCATCGACATTCGCCTCTTTGGAGGAGTAATTCCCTTAAAAGATGATTCAATAACCTACACAGGCCCGGTACAGTTCAAGATGGGCAGATCTCTTCATCGTGTAACAATGAAGCATATCAAGGGGACGGGAGCTTTTGCATCAAAAGAAGGCTCGAAGCAGGCAACCTTCCGAGAAGAAGACATACTGCCCTATTCGCTTATCCTCTTCTATGGAATTATCAATGAAAACGCAGCAAAATATACCAACCTCTCTGAAGATGATGTGAAGCTCTTGATGGATGGAATATGGAATGGAACCAAGAGCCTGATATCAAGAACTAAGGCAGGACAGGTTCCAAGGCTTCTTCTCAAAGTAAATTACAGCAAAGAGAATTATCATATCGGTGACCTCGATAATATGATTAAGCTGTCAACCGATATGCCCCATGAAAGCATTCGAGGAACAGATGACTTCAAGATAGACCTCTCGAAGCTAATATCAAAACTGAATGCTGAGAAGAGTTCTATCAAAGATATCGAAATCATCTCTGACGACAGGATTGATTTCTGCCTGGATGGAAAAGATTTCAAGATCGATGAAATAGCAGCGGCTACGGGAATCGCCATTAAGCCGATAGTGATCTGAGGTCGTGATGCAGGAGAGAGTATTAGTATTCGATGTGTGGGGAGACTATGCCCATTTCCGGAAGAATTACTCTACAAGCTCTCCTCTGACCTATTCTTTCCCACCCCGCACAGTGCTATCCGGATTGATTGGTGCTATTGCTGGCCTTGAAAAAACCGAGTACTTCAGGCAATTCTTCAGAGACGATGCCAGGATAGGTTGCAGGATCATGAAGCCTGTGAAAAAGGTAAGGATCGGCGAGAACCTGGTTGATACGAAGAGCGCAATCAAGATGCATCTCATAAAGAACCGGACGCAGATTCGTTTTGAGTTCCTGAAAGATCCCAATTATAGGATCTACTTTTCGCATTCAGACGAAAAATTCTTTGGAAATTTGCGAGATCTGCTGGAAAAGCATCAATCTGTATTCACTCCGTGTCTGGGCCTCAGTCAGTTGATCTGCAACTTTCGGTTTGTGGGGGAATTTGAGACAATCTCAGAGGGAGGCATCGAAGAGTCTCAGACAATCGATAGCGTAGTTCCTGGGAAATGCATTCTTGAACCAGAATTTGAGGATGGCAAGGAATATTTTTCAGAAGTGATGCCCTGCGAGATGGGAGCAGAACGGGTTGTTATGGACTTCCGGGAAATTCTTTTTGAGAGAAATGGAAAAAGCATAAGAGCAAAGGCCAAAGATTTGTGGGTGGTTGAAAATGGAGAGCCAAGCGAGAGAATTGCCTTCCTATGAACTGAAATCGCATCCGAATAAGCGCCTAATTGATCATCTTCAACAAGTCGGCGATCTATGCTGGAATACTATTGAGGAGAAATCGCTAAATGTTGATGAAGCAGATCTTCTAAAAGATGGAGCATACATTATCGGCATAACTCATGATCTAGGCAAAGCCACCAGTTTTTTCCAGAAGTATATTTTAGAGACGGACGAGAAGAAGAAAAAATTCCTCAAAGCAAAACCAACCACTCACCACGGCCTGCTCTCAGCATTTTTTACCTATGCAGTAATGAGAGAATACCTGCGCCAAACGGGGAGAAAAGGAGGACTTGCAGATTATTTGCCCATCCTTTCCTTCCTGGCGGTGAAGAGACATCATGGAAATCTGCAGAATGCGATGGATGAAATCAAGGAAATTGATTCAGATAAAGAAAGAATCTTGAAGCTGGCAAAAGAACAGATTGATTCAATGGCGGATCGAAAAGAAGAGATCCGGGTGCTATTGCCAAAGCTCTTGGCCAGGAAAGAGATCAACATAGACATAAATATTGATACTACTATTAATTACATTCTCAATGATGCTATAAAAGAGATTCGCAGAAAAGAAAAATCCTTTATTAGGGGATTGAGTGAGAGCAGCAGTCTATATCCATATTTCATTTCTCAATTCATCTACTCAGCGCTTCTGGATGCGGATAAAACCGATGCCGGGTTGGGAGGCGCAAATCTAGGACGCCTGGACTTATCTTCAAAGCTCGTCGATGAGTATAGAGATGCTAAAGGATTCTCCACCAATAAGATCAATATCAATGACCTTCGAAATCAGATTTATCAAGAAGCTGTTGAAAGGATTGAAGGATGGGACCTCAATGAAAAAATCCTTTCCCTCAATGTTCCTACTGGCACCGGAAAAACTCTTGCGGTGCTCTCTTTATCCTTGAAGCTGAAAGATCGATTGCAGCGCGAGAGAAATATTAATCCCAGGATTATTTATGCATTGCCTTTCCTGAGTATTATCGATCAAAATTACAGGGTCTTCGAAGATGTTATTTTAAAACCTAATAACTCCCAAGACTCGCGAATGCTCCTCAAGCACCACCATCTTGCCGACGCAAAATTCAAGATTGAAGAGAATGAATACGAGGCTGATAAAAGCCTCCTCCTCCTGGAGGGATGGAATGCAGAAATAATAGTAACCACTTTCTGGCAGCTCTTCAGTACTCTGTTTTCCAATAGAAACAGACAGCTTCGCAAGTTCAGCAAGCTAGCCAATTCTATTATCATTCTGGATGAGGTGCAGGCAGTGCCGCATCAGTACTGGCTATTGATTCATGATTCTTTAAAACTGCTAGCAGAGAAGTTCAACAGCTACGTTGTTTTCATGACTGCAACTCAGCCACTTATCTTTGATGAGTCAAAAGGGGAGATCAAAGAGATTGCGCAGAAAAAAGACGAATACTTCCGGAGACTCAATAGAATTAAACTTATTCCCAGAATAGAAAAATCAATGACTATGGATGAATTTAAAGCTCTGTTGGAAAAGGAGTTGATTGAGAAATCGAATAAGGATTTCCTTATTGTTCTTAATACCATTAATTCGGCTCAAGAGATTTACAGGTTTATTCAAAATATGTCCTTGGAGAATACAAAGAGCATTTTTCTCTCCACAAATGTCATACCAAAGGTCAGGCTGGCGCGAATTGACGATATTAGAAAATCCAGAGATTCTTCAAAAGAAAGGAAGGTAATAGTCAGCACTCAGCTCATTGAAGCCGGTGTGGATATTGACGCAGATATTGTTTACAGGGACTTTGCGCCGCTTGATTGCATTAATCAAGTTGCAGGGAGGTGCAATAGAAACTCTTCTAAACGTGAAAATGGGATTGTATCGATTTTTATCTTAAAAGACAAGAGGAAAGAGTTTTATAAATATATTTATGATCCATTCCTGATAAGCAAGACGCTGGATATTCTGCCAAAAAATGGATCAATAAGAGAATCGGAATTCCTTGATCTGAATAAAAGTTATTTTAATGCTGTGAAACGAGGAATGAGTGACACAGATTCAAAAGAAATCCTGGAGTGCATTTCAGGGCTTGCATTTAAGGATTTAAGCACGAGATTTAAGCTTATTGAAGATGATTATCCGAGAGTGGATGTATTTATCGAGCTGGATGAAAGAGCCAAGGAAATTTGGAGTCAATTCAGGGATTTGCAGAAGGAAAATGATCATCTGGAAAGAACTAAAAAATATCTGAAGATCAAAAAGGATTTCAGCGAATATGTGATCGCTGCGCCCGAAAAGTTTGCTCATAATTTGGTCATCGAAGAATTCGGTATTGGCTATATCTCAAAGGATGAACTGCCCAACTACTACGACCATGAGACGGGCTTCATGCGAGCCGGGGCCGGAGAAGGATCGATGATCATTTAAGCATGGGTCTCTGCATGTTCCCCCAAATTATCTCTAAATACCTCGCCTCATCCTTCACACGGATAGAGCCATGCATGATACGACTTGGCCGAAGCTCCATCGCCATAGACTACATGCCAATGAAGATTAAATATCAATACCTGGGTAGGTGCTACTACAATGAAAACCCTTCGCTATAAAGTAATGCTGAGAAAAGAGGATGACGGGACATATACTGTAATTGTGCCCTCGCTACCCGGATGCCTGACATTCGGGCGAACTGTGGAAGAGTCCCTAGCTATGGCAAAGGAGGCCATTGAGGGCTTTATCGCCTGCATGATTGCACGTGGTGAAGATGTGCCAGTTGAAACTGACGATTCAATGATATGCACTATTGCGATTGAGGCGCATGCATAGATCATCGCCTGCCAGAGACACTGCGGATCAATATGTCCAAGCTGCCCTGCATATCACCGGAAAAGCTTGCAAGAATACTTGAAAAATGCGGCTTTGAGCTTGAAAGGATTAGCGGCAGCCATCATTTTTACCATAACCGGAAAACTAAGAAATCGACTGTTGTGCCTTTTCATAGCAGAGATGTTCCTAAAGGATTATTGAACGAGATTCTTAAAGAGGCAGATATTAGCCGCGAAGAGTTCTTTGATCGCCTTTGAAATTCGCCAGATAAAATTTGGATAACGCCATGATCCTCAAAATCCTCCGCCTCACCCTGCACTCGGACGCGCCCATGCGCGGGGATGCCGCCAAGCTGCGCGGCTTTTTTGCCACTCGCTTTAATGATTATGCTTTATTGCACCAGCATGTAACAGACAAGCTGATCTACAAATATCCACTCATCCAGTACAAGATGCTGGATGGCAGCCCTCTCGTGATGGGAATCAACGAAGGCGCGCAGGTCCTGCAGGAGATCTACGACAAATTCGATGAGATAACGCTGGACGAGAGCAAATACAGCATCATGGAGCGGGGCATTACTCTGAAGAGCGAGGAGTTCGGCTGCTCTGAGGAAATTTTCAGCTATCGCTTCATCACTCCCTGGCTGGCTTTGAGCCAGGAGAACTATCCAAAATACATAAATGCAAGCAGAGAGGAAAGAAGAGAGTTGCTGAGAAGAATCCTGGTGGGAAACATACTCTCCGCTTCAAAGGGGCTAGGCTATGTGGCCAAGGAGCACATCCGCCTGGAGGTTAGCAGGATGCAGGATGAGATCTGCATGCTGAAAGGGATAAAGGTAACAGGAATAAGAGGGGAGTTCACCACAACCTTTGCTATTCCGGACTTCCTGGGGCTGGGCAAGTCCGTCTCCAGAGGCTATGGAGCGATCAAGAGATTGAAATAGTGCTAAGCTATCTGTTTTTGGTGAAAGAGACCTGGTTTCGGTCCAGCCCTCCGAAATGAATTTATAAGCCTTTCAATAAATTCTATTCATGCTTTGAGGAGGGTGAGAAAAGGCCGGTTTGACGATGAGAAACAGGAAAAAGGACGAAAAAAAGCCGCTCTCTTCGAGGGCGCATTCCAAAACAACAAGGATTGAACATGATCAGCTCACGATTTTCCATGTTTTGATATCGCTCTTCGAGGGCGCATTCCAAAACAACAAGGATTGAACTGGGCCGTCGCAGGGCATCACATTCGGTACCGCCGTCTCTTCGAGGGCGCATTCCAAAACAACAAGGATTGAAACTGGTAACTATAGTCCTCAGCAAAACAATCTATAACCTCTATTTAGCAAAAACTTCTCTATCCATGCCTTACCATAGCTCAGTGAGATAGAAAATTTATCCCAGGAATCAG
>Ga0209098_1000723_pt1 | contig 34805 bp, 21 predicted proteins | sample AD_JPNHW1_MetaG_FD_184429 | JGI IMG/M metagenome (GOLD analysis project Ga0209098, IMG submission 184429) | Active sludge microbial communities of municipal wastewater-treating anaerobic digesters from Japan - AD_JPNHW1_MetaG (SPAdes) (version 2) | ecosystem: Engineered > Bioreactor > Anaerobic...
ACCGTTCATATAACGTGGTGGAGAGAATACGTTAGCAGTACCCCACATCAGTTTGATGCCTGTAGCAGCTTGTTTTTCTTTGGCATAAGCAACAATAGCTTTCAGGTTAGCTTCGTATTCTTCGATAGAAGAACCTTCGCTAATCAGGTCGATATCGTGGAAACAGTAGTATTCAATACCAATTTTCTGCATGAATTCGAAACCTGCATCCATTTTGTCTTTTGCAGCTTGCAAAGCATCAGCAGCACCTACCCATGGGTGAATTTGTGTTCCCGGGCCAAATGGATCGCCACCTTCAGCACACAAAGAGTGCCACCAAGCCATACAGAATTTAAACCATTCTTTCATGGGTTTGCCATACACCACTTTTTCAGCATCGTAGTAACGGAATGCCAATGGGTTTTTACTTTCTTTTCCTTCGAATTTAATTTTTTCCACTGATGGGAAATACACTTTTGTGCTCATGTTGTAATTTGTTATTTATGATTTACTATTTAATATTTTGGACATTAGTCAATAGTCATTAGAAAAGCTATTTTCCTATTGACCAATGACTTTTTCGAGGTTTTGCTTCCAGTTTTGATAAGCAGCTTCGTATTCGGCTTTTTTGCTTAAATCTGGTGTAACGGTATCCAGTTTTTTCAGGTTGGCAAAAGCTTCTTTCGCCGAGGCATAATATCCTGAACCAATTCCTGCGCCGCGTGCAGCACCGATTGATCCGTCTGTGTTGTACAACTCGATGGTAGCTCCTGAAATTCCGGCCAGTGTTTCGCGAAAAATAGGAGAGAGGAACATGTTGGCTTTTCCGGCTCGGATGACCTGCGCTTTGATGCCAATTTCTTCCATGATTTCCATTCCGTATTTGAATGAGAAAACGATGCCTTCCTGCGCCGCACGGAATAGGTGAGCTTCGGTATGTGTGTTAAAACCTAATCCTGAAATTTGTGCGCCAATGTTCTTGTTGCGAAGTACGCGTTCGGCACCATTACCGAAAGGCAGAATGCTCAGACCTTCAGAACCGATGGCAACTGAGGCAGCTTTCTGGTTCATTTCTTCGTACGAAAATGCTTTGTTGCCAACGTATTTATTCAGCCACGAATTCAAAATTCCGGTTCCGTTGATGCAAAGCAGTACTCCCAAACGATTGGCCTCGGCAGAGTGGTTAACGTGCGCAAAGGTGTTTACCCGCGAATATGGATCGTATTTTACTTCTCCGCTCACGCCGTAAACAACTCCTGAAGTTCCGGCAGTGGTGGCAATTTCGCCAGGATTGAGTACGTTCAGGGAAAGCGCGTTGTTCGGCTGATCGCCTGCGCGATAGCTGATTTTGATGCCCGGAGCCAACCCAAGTTCAGCGGCAGCTTCGGCACTCACCACACTTTGCACCGAAAAGGTTGGAACAACTTCAGGAATAAACGATTTCTCGAATCCGTAATAGTCGAGCAGCATATCGGCCACCTTGTTTTCTTTAAAATTCCAGAGAATACCTTCCGAAAGGTTTCCGGCGGTAGTCTTTATTTCTCCTGAAAGCTTCATGGCGATGTAGTCGCCCGGAAGCATAATTTTATCGATTTTGGCGTACAATTCCGGCTCATTGTCTTTCACCCATTTCAGTTTCGAAGCGGTGAAGTTTCCCGGCGAGTTCAGCAGGTTCGACAAGCATTTTTCTTCGCCAATTCCGGCAAAAGCTTTGTTGCCAATTTCGGCAGCTCGGCTGTCGCACCAAATGATTGAAGGGCGCAAAACCTGTTTGTTTTTGTCAACGGCAACCAGTCCGTGCATCTGGTACGAAATACCAATTGAATCGATATCCTTCGGATTTACTTTCGATTGAGCCATCACATCGGCCAGCGCCAGTTTCAGGTTGGCCCACCACAATTCGGGTTCCTGTTCAGCCCAGCCGGGTTTAACGGCAGTAATTTTCATTTCCTGTTTGGGGTAAAAAGCCGAACCCAGACAATCGCCTGTTTCACCATTAATCAGCGAAGCTTTTACTGAAGAACTTCCTATATCGAAACCGAGTAAATACATTTTATCAAGTTTAAAGTTTAAAGTCAAAAGTTTAAAGGACAGAAGTAAAAAGTCATGATTGGTAAAATTCGAATTCCAAGCCTTTTTTGATTCATCCGTTCTGTTCTGGTATGCTCGACAAAACTAGGGCTTCGGAGACCGATCTCAAAATTAGCATTAGTGTTATAAAACATCTATTAAAGGGATTTTCTGATCGTCAGTTTTGTTGGTATTACCGTGTTTATTTTTTCTCCCGTTGAAACAAATTCGGCAATCTTTTTACCCATCAGTTCAAAGTCGGTGGAAATGACTGTGATTCCGTCTTTTACATACTTTTTCATTGGTGTCTCGTTGTACGAAATTACACCTACATCTTTTCCAGGTACCAAATTTTTGAGGTGGCATTGGTCGAGGAATTTAGCCAAAGTACGGTCGCTCACAAGCAAATATAACTCGCCTTTCTGAAGATCGAATTTCTTAAAATCGTACAGCGTTTTGTGATTGAGGTTATTGTCGGAGCAAAACTTCTCAAAAAAGTCGATCGATATTTTTGGGTGATATGTAAATGAAGGATACAGGTAAATAAACTTCTCGTATTTTCGGATTAAATCAATACCACTTTCGAGCGCGTCGTAAAGCGATTGCCCAAAATCCTGGTGAATGGTTGAAGTTCCATTTTGTGTATTCACATCCCAGTCGATAACCAGTAATTTATTAGGCGGTATCTGGCTGGTAATCTGAGGGACACGCTCATGATCGAAATTCATAATGATATACTTGGTGTATTTGCCCAGGCTTTCATTGATGATCTTCTCAAAGTCGTCAATGTTGTAGTGATGAAAATGCAAATCTACCGCGATATTTTCAGGAAGATTTTCGAGAAATGAACCGTAAAGTACTTCTTTATAGGCTTTAAATGTATCCAGAAACAGAAAAACTTTAGTTACAGCTTTGGCCACAAAATATCCCCGGTTTGGAACCGACTCAATCACGCCACGATTTTTTAATTCGGCATAAGCCTTAAAAACGGTATCCCTGGAAAGTGCGCTTTCCTTGCAAATCTGGTTAACCGAAGGCAGCATGTCGCCTACTTGCAAAAGGTTTTTACTGATGGCTTCGTTGATAGAGTCGATTAACTGCTGAAATTTGAGCAGGTTCGATTGCGGATTTACTGTAAAATGAAATTTACTTTCCATAGGTTAACATCAAAGTGGTCTGTTCTGGTATGCAAACATACGAAAAAGGAGGAAGTAGAAGCAAATGGAGCAGAATTTTTATTCCGACTTAATGGTCCAAACTGTTTTTCGATAATGTATTCGAATTGTTTGAAAATGTTTTTTACTTTCACCACTAGAAGTGTTTGAAATACACTTAAATAAAATTAAGCACTAAACCAAGAATAATGAGCTATTTAAGATTCAACCTAATTAATTCGAATGCTGTTTCAAGATCAGTAAAGTGGCTTTTCCCAACCGTTTTTATTATAGCTGTAAGTCTATTGAGCCTTCCTGCCGATCTTTTTGCACAGCCAAAACAGGATCATGGCTATCCGATATCACCCGTTCCGTTCACATCGGTAAAAGTAACCGATGCGTTTTGGGGGCAGCGTCTCAATGCCAGCCGCGAAGTGACTATTCCATTAGCTTTCAGTAAATGCGAAGAAACAGGTCGGTATAAAAACTTTGTGAATGCAGCGCATCCAAGTGATACGATTAAAGTGAAAGGCTACTCGTTTGATGATACTGATGTTTACAAAACCATCGAAGGTGCCAGTTATTCGATGCAAACTTACCCCAACAAAAAGCTCGATAAATACATCGACAGCGTGTTGACGATTGTTGCAGCAGCTCAGGAGCCTGACGGTTACCTTTATACGGCACGGACCATGAATCCAAAACATCCGCACGAATGGTCGGGCACCAAACGCTGGGAAAAAGAGGAGGATTTGAGCCACGAATTATACAACCTGGGACATATGGTAGAAGGTGCCATTGCGCATTATCAGGCTACCGGAAAAACGAATTTCCTGAATATTGCTAAAAAGTATGCCGACTGCGCCATTCGTGAGATTGGTCCAAACCCGGGACAAGTAATCGTGGTGCCGGGTCACCAGATTGCCGAGATGGCGTTGTCGAAATTGTACGTGGTAACCGGTGACAAAAAATACCTCAATTTTGCAAAGTTTTTGCTCGATCAACGTGGAAAAACCAAGTTCGTTCAGGAATACAGCCAGAGTCACAAACCGGTTCTGGAGCAGGACGAAGCAGTTGGACATGCCGTTCGTGCTGCCTACATGTACACCGGAATGGCCGATGTGGCTGCATTAACTGGCGACAAAGGTTACATCGATGCCATCGACCGTATCTGGGGAAACATTGTGGGTAAAAAACTTTACATCACTGGCGGAATTGGCGCCACCGGAAACGGCGAAGCTTTTGGTGAAAACTACGAACTGCCCAACATGTCGGCCTACTGCGAAACCTGCGCGGCTATCGGAAACGTTTATCTCAACTACCGTTTGTTCCTGTTGCATGGCGAATCGAAATATTACGATGTACTCGAACGCACACTTTACAACGGGTTAATCAGCGGCGTTTCGCTCGATGGCGGGGCTTTCTTTTATCCTAATCCACTCGAATCGATGGGCCAACATCAGCGTCAACCCTGGTTTGGTTGTGCCTGCTGCCCGTCGAATATTGCCCGCTTTATTCCATCGGTTCCCGGATATGTTTACGCCGTTCACAACAGCGACTTGTATGTCAACCTGTTCATGTCGAACAATTCAGAAATAAAAGTTAACGACAAAGTTGTAGGCTTGAAACAGACCACCCGTTATCCTTGGGATGGCGATGTGAATCTGGAAGTTACGCCAAAAGGGAAGCAGCAGTTCAGCCTGAAGATCCGAATTCCCGGATGGGTTCAGGGATCGGTTGTGCCAAGCAATTTATATACTTATACCGATAATAAATCGTTGAAATACACTGTAAAAGTGAACGATCAGCTGGTTGAAAGTACGCTCGAAAAAGGTTATTTTACCATCAACCGTACATGGGTAAAAGGCGACAAAGTTGAAGTGCATTTCGACATGGAACCACGCACTGTAAAAGCACATGCCGCTGTTGAGGCCGATCGTGGCAAAGTGGCTATTGAACGTGGCCCGGTGGTGTATTGTGCCGAATGGCCCGATAATGATTTCAGCGTTTTAAGTGTTATCCTGAATAAAAAGCCAGAATTTACTGTTGAAAGCAAACCTGAGTTGCTTTACGGAATAAACATGATACACACCGATGCGCAGCTTTTAAGCTATGATGCAAAGGGGAAAGTAGTGGTTAAAGATGTTAAACTGAACATGATTCCGTATTACGCCTGGGCTCACCGCGGCAGCGGCGAAATGTCGGTTTGGTTGTCGAACGATTTAAGTTCGATCCGCCCGGTAGCACAGCCAACTATAGCTTCCGAAAGTAAGATTGATGCTTCGGTCAAGGTAAAATCGCTGTCGTCGATTAAAGACGGTTTGGTTCCAAAAGATGCCAACGACCGCACCATTCCATATTTTCATTGGTGGCCAAAAGAAGGAACAACCGAATGGATTTCGTACAGTTTCGAAGCTGAAAAAACAATAAGCCGTTCGACCGTTTACTGGTTTGATGATGCGCCTTGGGGTGGATGCCGTGTGCCACAGTCGTGGAAAATATTTTATCAGGATAAAGACGGACAATGGGTTGCTGTTGAGAATGCCAACCCTTATGGAACTGAAAAAGGTTTTGGCAACGAAGTTCAGTTTAAACCAGTTACAACCAAAGCCCTGAAGCTTGAAGTAAAACTTCAGGAAAAAAATGCCGCCGGAATTTATGAATGGCAGGTAGAGTAAGAAATTGAAATTCTTAAAATAAATCATTGGTTATGATGATTTCAAGAAAGGACTTTTTCAAAAAAACCTGCCTCGCAGGCGCTTGTTTTTGCGGATTTGCTTCGTTGGGTGTTCAGGCTGCAGCATCGGAAACAGTTGTTGGTCAAGCTCGCCCCGACGATAAAAAGCTGAAATTCATGCAGGATTGGATTTCGACCCTTTTGCTACAGGTTGATGAAAATGCTAATGACGAGGAATGTCGGAAAATCATGAAACCTTGCGCGATGGCGCACTACAATTACCTTGAAATGGACAACGTTCTGGCTCCATACAAGGGCGATATCGAAAAATTTAATGCCTTCATTTCAGGAGAATGGGGCTGGAAAGTGAATTACGACAAGGCAAAAGGAATTATCGTGGCCGACGAAAATAAATCATATTGCGTTTGCCCGATGGTGAACAAGGAGAAAGGAGTTCGTTCGTCAATTCTTTGTTTTTGTTCCGAAGGTTTTGCCGAAAAAATGTTTTCGACGGTGGTTGGTCATCCGGTAAGCGCCCGGGTGGTATCGTCAATTCACCGCGGGAACGACAGATGTATCTATGAGATAAAAATTTGAAAATATTGAAGATAATTTCCCCGGATTACGATCAGAAAATCAAATTGTGGACTAATTTTCTTTTGCCGATTTTTTTCAAGGAAACAATAGATTAATGGTCAAACAGGGATCCTGATTTTGGGATCCCTGTTTATTCGGAAACTGAAAATAGCGATCATAATCGCAAAGTAGAGGTTAAACTGCCGCCAATGCTTGAGAAAGCTTTTAAAATTGAGAAAATGGTTAATACGACTCCGACTCAAAAAGCTTTGTTGGAGGCATGGTTAAATTAGTTTGATGATTAGGAAATTTGAGAATTTGAAAATGAAAAAATTAACGATATTACTACTGATATTTCTGAGCGTTACTTCATTTGCTCAGAAATTCGAGGATTTGGCACAAACACCCCCTATGGGATGGAATAGCTGGAACAAATTTGGTTGTAACGTGAGCGAAAAGCTCATTTGCGAAATGGCCGACGCCATGGTAAATAACGGAATGCTCGAAGCGGGCTACACCTATCTGGTGATCGACGATTGCTGGCAGGTTAGCCGCGATTCGCTGGGCAATATTGTTGTCGATCCCGAACGGTTCCCGAATGGCATGAAAGCGGTGGCCGACTATGTGCACAAAAAAGGATTGAAATTCGGCATCTATTCCTGCGCCGGTTCGGCCACTTGTCAGGGGCGTCCCGGTAGCCGCGGTTACCAATTCCAGGATGCCCGCACCTACGCCAAATGGGGTGTCGATTACCTGAAATACGATTGGTGCAACGAGGAAGGCCAAAATGCCAAAGCTGCCTATAAAACCATGAGTGATGCGTTAAAAGAATGCGGTCGCCCGATTGTCTTCTCTATTTGCGAGTGGGGCGAAAATAAACCGTGGGAGTGGGGAAAAGGCATTGGCCATTTGTGGCGCACCACTGCCGACATCCGCGATTGCTACCAGTGCACCTTCGACTGGGGCGGGTTGGGCGTACTCGACATCATCGACAAACAGGCAGCTTTGCAGCAACATGCCGGACCAGGCCACTGGAACGACCCGGATATGCTTGAAGTAGGTAATGGTGGCATGACTTTCGACGAGTATAAAACGCATTTTACCATGTGGGCGATGCTGGCAGCTCCACTGATGGCCGGAAACGACTTACGCAACATGGATGTCCAAACCAAAGAAATACTGACCAATGCCGATGTGATTGCAGTCAATCAGGATAAACTGGGGCAACAAGCCACTAAATTTATGGACATGGGCGAATACGAAATCTGGGCAAAACCTTTAGCGAATGGAGAAGTGGCCGTGTGCTTTATGAACCGCACCAGCCAGCCCTGGAAGCTCAATTACGATTGGAAAAAGCAAACCATGTACTTTGCCACCGAAGTGAGTGTGCACAAAAAAGAATACAATGTATTCGATTTGTGGGAACATAAAAACGTTGGGAAAACCAGCGACCGACTGGTAAAAGATATTCCGCCACACGGGGTTTTAGTTGTACGTTTGTCGGTAGTGAAGTAATTGAACTTAAAAATACTATTGCTCGTGGAAAATGAGATTCTTCGCTTCGCTCAGAATGACACCTATTTGCTTGTATAGTGAGATGTAGAGTTGGTTTGCGGCTTAGCCGCAAACCAACTCTACATCTCAACAACAACTCGCTGATTGTCATTTCGAACGAAGTGAGAAATCTCAATTAACAATGGGTAGGAAAGATTTACGAGAGAATAATAATTAAAATTAGTAATCAAACCAACACAGAAGATACCAACGATTTAAATGACAGATATGAAGATATATAAGCTATTATTTGGACTATTACTAGGCTTTTTTGCCTTGGGAACCAACACTTCAGTTGCACAAAGCGGCGATCAAATTCTGGATGGAATTGGCGAAACGGGTTTAATCTCGCGCTACACGTTTAAGGAAGATGTGAAAGACTGGTCGCGCAACAATTTGCACGGAAACGTTCTGGGAACTGATTTCAAGTTTGTGAAGGACGAGCTGTTTGGTACCGTACTTTCATTAAACGGAAGTAACGACACATACATTTCGCTTCCGGCGGAATCGGTAACGGGCGAACAAACCATTAGTATCACCGGATGGATTTACCTGCGTTCGGCAAAAAGTGGCCAGTTGTTTTTCGATTTTGGTAAAGACAGCAAGTCGCATTTTTTTGCTGCTCCGATTGGGACTTCGGATAAGGAAGAATTTCAGGCTCAAATCCTGACGAATTCAAAAAGTTACACGGCAAGTTCACCAGCCTTACCTGTTTACAAATGGGTTCATGTGGCTGTGGTGATCAACGTTCCGTATAAAACACTCAGTACCTTTGTAAATGGCGCGCTTGTTGCTGAAACTAAAAATGCTGAAGTTGAATTGCGACAGCTTTTCAAGAGTAATTCAGGAGAAACCAATAAACTTTACATCGGAAGATCGCTCAATCCGGAATACACCGGTTTAAACGCAAAATTGCACGATTTCCGCATCTATCGGGTTGCACTGAACGATAAACAGGTGGCCCGAATTTATAGCAATGCGCTGAGCGAAGGCGAGTCAACGGTTAGAACCAACGAAGAATCGGAAGGTGAGTTGCAAAAGTTCCCAGAAACAACGCCACAGTTGTACAATGCTTACCTGAAAAGCGTTCCCGATATTCAGGTTGAAACCGAAGTGGGAGTGCTTCCACGTCTGCCACGATTTGTAAAGGGTGTTTACAGCAACGATATCGAAGGTCCTGAAGTTCGGGTAATCTGGCCGGCGCCAAAAGATAACAGCCAAGTGCTTTCAGCCGGAACGTACACTTTGACTGGAAAAGTTTCAGGAACAAATCTTCAGCCTAAAGCAACGGTGGTTGTTAAAGCAGCAAAAGCGGCAACTCCCAATCGCACGCTCGAATTTTTTAAACTCGATCAGGTAAGCTTGGATGCCGACATTCATCATCATGACACGAAATTCATGGAAAACCGTGATAAATTCATTACCGGTTTAGCCAAGTCAAATCCCGATGATTTCCTGTATATGTTCCGCAATGCCTTTGGTCAGGAACAACCGAAGGGAGCCAAACCGCTGGGCGTTTGGGATAGCCAGGAAACCAAATTGCGTGGTCATGCAACCGGGCATTATTTAAGCGCTATTGCTCAGGCTTATGCCAGCACCGGATATGACGCCGCACTTCATGCAAATTTTGCAGCCAAAATGGATTACATGGTGAATACCCTTTACCAGTTGGCGCAATTGTCGGGACAGCCGAAAACTGCCGGTGGCGAATTTGTGGCCGATCCAACAGCGGTGCCTGTAGGTTCAGGAAAAACCAGCTACGATTCTGATTTGAGCGAAGGCGGTATCCGCACCGATTACTGGAACTGGGGAAAGGGATTTATCAGCGCTTATCCGCCCGATCAGTTTATCATGCTCGAAAAAGGCGCAAGTTATGGTGGCGACAAAACCAGAATATGGGCACCGTACTACACTTTGCATAAAATCCTCGCTGGATTGATGGATATTTACGAGGTGAGCGGCAATAAAAAAGCGCTTGAAATTGTGAAAGGCATGGGCGACTGGGTGTATGCCCGGTTGAGCAAGGTGCCACAAGCAACACTCATTAGCATGTGGAACAAATACATCGCCGGTGAATTTGGTGGAATGAACGAAGCTATGGCACGTTTGTCGCGCCTGACCAACGAGCCGCGTTACATGGAAGTAGCCCGCTTATTCGATAACATCAAAGTGTTTTACGGCGATGCCGAACATTCGCACGGACTGGCAAAAAATGTCGATTTGTTCCGTGGGTTGCACGCCAACCAGCACATTCCTCAGATTGTGGGGGCGCTCGAAATCTACCGCGACTCGGAATCGCCTGAATATTTCCACATCGCCGATAATTTCTGGAACATGACTACCAACGATTACATGTACAGCATTGGTGGGGTGGCCGGAGCGCGCAACCCCAATAATGCCGAATGTTTTATCGCACAGCCTTCAACCATTTACGAGAATGGTTTTTCTGTGGGTGGTCAGAACGAAACCTGCGGAACGTACAACATGCTCAAGTTAACCCGCGACCTTTTCCTTTTCGAACAACGTGGTGAGTTGATGGACTACTACGAACGTGGCCTTTACAATCACATTCTGGCTTCTGTGGCGGAAGATAGTCCGGCAAATACGTATCATGTTCCGCTGAATGCCGGTTCCGAAAAGCAGTTCAGCAACGACGACATGAGCGGTTTTACTTGCTGTAATGGCACGGCGCTCGAAAGCAGCACCAAACTTCAGAACTCGATTTATTTCAAAAGCGCCGACAACAAGGCGTTGTATGTGAATCTGTTCGTGCCGTCAACATTAAAATGGACTGAAAAGAATATCACTGTAACGCAAACAACGGCATTCCCGAAGGAAGATCATACTATGTTGACTATTAAAGGGAAGGGTGAGTTTGACCTCCATATTCGCGTACCTCATTGGGCAACCAAAGGATTTTTTGTGAAGATCAATGGTAAGGATCAAGCTGTTAAGGCAGAGCCCGGAAATTACCTCACCATTAGCCGCAAATGGAAAGCTGGCGATAAGGTTGAGTTGCGTATGCCATTCCATTTTTACCTGGAACCAGTTATGGATCAGCAGAATGTGGCCAGTTTGTTTTACGGACCAATTGTATTGGCCGCGCAAGAGTCTGAGCCTTTAAAAGAATGGCGGAAGGTAACATTGGATTTGAAAGACATCAGTAAATCGATCACCGGTGATCCGGAAAAGTTAGAATTTAACATCGATGGTGTGGTTTACAAACCATTCTACGAATCGTATGGGCGTTATTCGGTTTACCTCGATGTTACTTTGAAAAATTAGAATCAATGTTGTCTGGTAAAAAATGAGATTCTTCGCTTCGCTCAGAATGACAGCTTGCTTACAAGAGATCCTTCACTTCGTTCAGGATGACAATTCGATGTAATTATGGGCGGGGATGTTCGGGCGGCTTCACCGCCCGAACATCCCCATTTTCCCCATTACCATGTCATTTCGAACGAAGTGAGAAATCTCAATTTTCTGCGCATCGGAAGGATTTTAAGGGCCAACAAGCATCGGAATTTTAGAAACCAAATAATAAACCATGTTTAAACGAATTACATTTTTTCTGATTGCGTCAGTCTTTGTGCTGGGCGCGACGTTTAAGGCTCCGGCGCAGGTTACTCCGGCCGATTACCAGCGGGCCGATTCCATCATGAAACTGAACGATCTGGTGTATAACCAGGTAAATTCAGTCAATTGGATCGATTCCACTTCGGTGTTCTGGTACGCGGTGAAAACCCGCGAGGGAATGGCCTACACGATGGTTGATGCAGCCAAAGCTACCCGCAAACCGGCATTTGATGTGGCCAAACTGGTTGAGCAGCTTAACAAACAGCCGGGAGTGAAAGCAACGGCAAAATCGCTTCAGTTGCAAAAGTTGAAGTTTGACCTGAAAGCGAACAAGTTCCAGTTTCTGTTTGATAAGAAGTATTTCACCTGCAACCTGAAAAATTATGCGCTGGTGAAAGATTCGGTAGCAAAACCAGATGGACCTCGCCCGTATTGGAATGAAGGTTCTGATGAATTGAGCAACAAGCCAGTTACTTCGCCGGATAGCGTTTGGGTTGCTTTCATTAAAAATTACAATGTATATGTCCGCAGTAAGAAAGACAACAAAGAAATACAGTTGAGTTTCGACGGGTCGGCAGGCGATTTTTATTCGTCGTATTTCAGTTGGTCGCCCGACTCGAAAAAGCTGGCGGTGAACAAAGTGCGCAAAAACGAAGATCATTTCATTTATTTCGTCGAGTCGTCGCCAAAGTCGCAGTTGCAGCCTATCCTCCAAAAGCGCAATTACCTGAAACCGGGCGATGCACTGCCCATCAAACGCCCGTCGCTTTTCAATATCGAAACCCTGAAACAGATTTCGGTTGATGCTCAGGCTTTTGAAAACCAGTACGAATTGTCGAATCCGAAATGGAAGCAAAACAGTACGGCTTTTACCTTCGATTTCAATCAGCGCGGGCACCAGGTTTTTCAGGTGGTTGAGGTAAACGGAACTTCAGGAGCCGTAAAGGTGATTATTGACGAACGCAGCAAAACTTTTATTGATTACAGCGGCAAATATTTCCGTCACGACATGGAAAAACGCGATGAAATCATTTGGGCATCGGAACGCGACGGCTGGAACCATTTGTACCTGTACGATGCCAAAACCGGCCAGGTGAAAAAGCAGATTACCTCCGGAAACTGGGTGGTTCGCGAAGTGGTGAAGGTTGACGAAAAAGCGAATGCGATCATATTCAAGGCTTCAGGAAGAAATGCCGACGAAGATCCGTACTACATTCATTACTGTAAAGTGAATTTCGACGGCAGTAGTCTGGTCGATCTTACTCCTGAAAAGATGGAACATCAGGCCACTTTCTCTGCTGACTACGCTTATTTCGCTGATACCTATTCAACCGTGCAAACGCCGCCTGTTACTGTTCTGCGCCGCACGGCCGATGGCTCGGTGGTGATGCCGCTCGAAAAAACCGATATTGCCGATTTGCAGGCCAAAGGCTGGATTGCTCCTGAACCTTTTGTGGCCAAAGCCCGCGACGGAAAAACCGATATTTGGGGCAACATTTACCGTCCGACGAATTTCGATCCGAAAAAGAAATACCCGATCATCGAATACATCTATGCCGGGCCACACAGCTCATTCACACAGAAGAGTTTCCGTCCATACAGTTATGCCTGGTCGGGTCTGGCTGAACTTGGTTTTATCGTCGTTCAGATGGATGGAATGGGAACTTCGAATAGAGGAAAAGCATTTCAGGATATTTGCTATAAAAACCTGAAAGATGCAGGATTTCCCGATCGTATTTTGTGGATGAAAGCCGCCGCCGAAAAATACAGCTACATGGATACCACGCGGGTTGGCTTGTTTGGCGGGTCAGCCGGAGGACAAAGCACATTGGCCGGTTTGCTGTTTCATCCTGAATTTTACAAGGCCGGTTCGTCGTCGTGCGGATGCCACGACAACCGCATGGACAAAATCTGGTGGAACGAACAATGGATGGGCTACCCGATTGGCCCCGAGTATGCTGAAAATTCGAATGTGGTGAATGCGGCTAAACTTCAGGGTAAATTATTGCTAATTGTGGGCGAGGTGGACGACAATGTCGATCCGGCTTCGACCATGCAGGTGGTGAATGCGCTGATTGCTGCCAAAAAGGATTTTGAATTGGTAGTTCTCCCAGGCACCAACCACACGCTTGGGGGCGATTACGGCGAACAGAAACGCCGCGATTTTTTTGTGAAAACATTTTATAATCAGGGCACTCCGGATTGGAATAAGGTGGCGAAGCAATAGTAGGACTAAAGCCCCAATGAAGGAGTGTCTTCATGTCCGTCACATGAATGTGACGGCAAAGGATAACGCTTCAATTAGCTCGTTTGCTTATTCACAGCACTATTCTTTGCCGTTTGGCTTTTAGCCAACGGATACTGGAATTAGAAAGAAATCCGTCTGCGAGAGATTATTTGAAAAAGTAAAAATCCTATCTCGGACGGAATGGAACTAACGATGAAAAGAGAGAAAATATTAATATGAATAAGATCAATCAATTACTTGTATACTCTGTGGTCGCATTGATGCTTTTGGCATTTGCAACTCCAGCCATTCAGGCACAAAACACCAGGCTTGTGCCGCCAATTACCCGCGTTCCCGATTCACTGAAACTGGACAAATTCTATAAAAAATACATGGATGCTAATGGCATTGCCATCACAGCGTCGTGGCGTGTACCGGATACAGCCATGGTTCAGGCCTGGCGTATCCTCGATTTTATGACGCGCGACCTGCCTAAACCGGTACTCGATGCCATGGTGAAAGTAAAAACCCGTGTGACTGTAATGGCACGCTACGAAGGAACCACAGACGTGCCTGAACATGCCCATTTGAAAGCTGATACAACTTTGAACTGGGATTTGCGCGCCCGCGGATTGGGTGGTGATCTGGAACTTCCGCTGACTTCATGTGCCGAAGAAAACCTGCTGGCTTACCAAATCGATAAATACCATGCCGAAGATATCCTGATTCACGAGTTTGCGCATTCCATTCACCTGATTGGTATCGTTCAGGTGGATCCGACCTTCAACCAGAAATTGGAGAAACTGCTGAACCAGGCTGTGGCTAAAGGAAAATACGCCAATACCTACGCCAAAACCGACATCGCTGAATACTTTGCTGAAGGCGTTCAGGATTGGTTCAATGTAAATGCCGAAGCTCCTAAACCTGACGGAAAGCACAATCAGCTAAATACCCGCGAAGAATTGAAGAAATACGATCCGGATTTATACGAATTGCTGAGCCATTATTTCTCAGAATTCAAGGAGAGTCCGTCGAAACACAAGAAAGTAAATCTTTACAAAATCTGATCAGAAGATTGAGAGAAGACTTTAAGACGATAGCAATGGTTTTTTGTGGATTATTTTTTGAATCCCCGGCTGCCAACCGGGGATTTTTGTTTTAAGCTATTGAGTAAATGACGCTGTTTATTTCAAATTCTTCTGAAGGAAATCAACCATGATTTTGATGACGTTCGGATCGGAGAATTGCGGTCCACCGTGGTTGGCTCGGGTTAAAACGTAGCGGGTTGACGGAACTCCTGCTTTCCGCAAAGCGGTGTGCAGCAATAGTGTTTGGCTTGGCGAGACCAGGGCATCAACCATACCGTGAATTAGCAGAAATGGAGGATCATTTTTATCGACGTAGTTGATGGGGTTCGATTTGGCCACCACTTCGGGTTTATCCAGACTGGTCAGTCCTCTGTTTTTACCGTGAATGTATTGTCCGTCGGGCGATTCAACGGTAAAGTGGGCTTTCTCGGCAGCTTCGTCGTAGTCGGCTCCAATTTTGGTTAAATCTGATAAACCAAAGACATCAATGGCGGCCTGCACATTGCTGCTTTGTTCCGGGTTTTCACCTTCTTCAAAATCTTTCACTCCATTGGTTGTACCTACCATTGCCGTGAGATAACCACCGGCCGATTCTCCCCAAACAGCCATGTGATCCGCATCAATTCCATATTGGTCAGCATTGGCACGAAGGTATCGGATGGCTGCTTTAACGTCTTTCACCGCATCGCTGTAAATGCCGTTTGCAATTACATGATATTCAATGCTGGCAACTACAAAACCGCCAGCGGCTATTTGCGAGCGGTTATAAAAGCTGCTCGTTTTCGGCGCAAACATAAAACCGCCTCCGGTAATGAAAACTACGCATGGTCGCTTTTTCCCATCCGTAAATTTGATGAGGTCCATTTTCATGGCCATCGGATTACCGTTTATGTCTTTCGATTGATGGTAAACAATGTCTTTTACCAACTCGAGCCCACTATCTTTAGGCAATTCTGCAAGTTGTTTATTTTCGGTAGAAAGGTTGTCCAGCACAATACTGGTGCTGTTATCGATTGTTTTAATCTCTTTGGGCATCACTAAACCGGGCATACCGCCTCCACGACGATTTGCAGCCGGTGCACCTCCCGGCTGTTGTGCAAATGCCGAAGAGCCAATCAAGAGGCTAACTACGACACAAATTGAATTCAATTTTTTCATTTGGTTTAACTTTAATTAGTTGTTTAAAATTGGGCTATAATTGAGGCGGCTAAAGCCTTTAAGTCATTTGAATTAACGGCTATTTTTATGTCTGCCGTAAAATACAAAAAATGGTTCAGCTAAAACCGTAAAGATATGGTAAGCTTTCAGAATCAATGGTCTAAATCTGAATTTGTTTTTCGGCGAGTTAAACCTATTTCACTTGAAGCTATTCAAGCTAAAATTTCATTTATTGCATAACCCCTTAAATGATTAACAGATGGAAGAGAAAAAAGGTAAATCGTTGCATTATTACATGCACATTCTTCACCGTGATTTGGGATACCTCGTGTTTGGGTTAGTGATAATCTATGCCCTGAGTGGTATCGTTTTGTTGTATTGCAACACAGATTTTCTGAAGCAGGAAGCGATGGCTGAACGTCAGCTTAAACCTGGATTGGCTGACGAAGAGTTGGGGCGCGAAATGCGTCTGCGTGAAATTAGAATTATTAAAAAGGAGGGTAATGTGGTTTATTTCCAGAACGGAACTTACAATAAAGCGTCAGCTATGGCACAATTCAGCCAAAAAGATTTGATTTTCTCTTTCAATAAGTTCGTTAATTTTCATAAAGCCATCAGCAGCAATAAAATGTATTGATTTAATTTGTTTTTTTTTGCGCTATTTTTATGTTCCCGGGCATATCATCGTTGTGGATGTTTAAACCCAATACCAAAGCCTTTAAACGGGGTATAACTTTTACAGGTCTGAGAATTATAATAACAATAGTTATACTTCTGGCTTAACGTTAACCCTTACTGTTAACGACTTCTTAAAAAAGTTAAATAAAACCTAAAATCGAAAAAGCGATTAAACTTATCGTGTTTCGCTGCATCAAAAGGGCAAATGAAACAATTTCAATAAACAGAATTTTTAAATTAAAGGTTATGAAAACAAAAGTTTTAATGATTGCAGTGTTACTAGGTTTGACAACTTTGGCAATGGCCCAGCCAAAAGAAAAAGAACAGGGGAAAGCTCCTCTCGCTCCAAAACATCAGATGCGCATGGAACATCGTAATCCAGGCCTGGGAGCAGCACTTGAACTGACAGATGCTCAGAAAGAAGCCTTCAAACAAAGCCGACTGGCTATGCAAAAGCAAATTCAGCCTATTCAGAATGAATTAGGAGAAGCTGAAGCCCATCAGAAAACATTGATGACTGCTGAAAAGCCGGATATAGCCGCCATCAACAAAAACATTGAAAAGATGGGTAGCCTGAAAGTTGAAATGGCAAAAATCAGAGCAAAAAATCAGATTGAGATGAGATCTCAGTTAACCGAAGAACAGCGATTGAAATTTGATGCGATGAAGGGACACATGAGAGAAAGGATGAAAGAAGGCAATGGGATGCGCAACTTCAGGGAAATGCCTGGCCGTGAAAAACACGATCTGGAATAAATAAAGCCGTTCTTTTAGATCAGGTTAAGGCGGATGGCTCAAAAGCGGTTCAAGTTTTATAATTCATTGTAGTTTATAGGTGGTATTGTTAAAGTTTCCTGAAAACGAACTTTAATGTTTCCTCGCCTCAGGCTGAGAAAGTTTTGAAGAAAAACAGCAACTCAACTTAAACTACAAGATTGTAAAACCGGAAATCTACTTTTGAGTCATCTTTTTTTTTGTCTTATTGTAATTTAATATTGTCTTTGTGTGATATTTTGTGTGATTATTTGTATGCAAGGTATCTATTTGATTTTTTTTTGAACATTAATAAAAATCAAATACTCAAAAGAAAAAAGTAATATTTGTTAGCTATTATCCAGATAAATTTAACTTTGATGCAATGATTATGACCGCTACCTAATGGAAAATGTAATAGATGATAGAGACAAGGAGATTGTAGAACAGCTGCGAGCGGGATCGAAGGATACGTTTCATTTGCTGTTCGATCAATTTGGCCCCAAAATCTATGCTTTTGCATTATCTTACTTAAAAAATGAATTAGATGCCGAAGAATTATTACAAGAAGTATTTTTAAAACTATGGGAAGTAAGAGCGACGCTCGATTGCTCAAAAAACCTGAAATCGTTCCTGTTTAAAATATGCATCAACCTCATTTATGACTTCTTTCGTCGGAAAAATATTGAACAGGTTTATTTGGCCCAATCAAGCCGTCAGATTCATTCATCTGAAAATGATACCTGGCAAGAGATTATTTATAACGATATGTATGGCAAAATTCAGCAACTGATTGCCATTATGCCAGAGCAGCGCCAGCGTATTTTCAGGTTAAGTAAAGAAGAAGGGCTTTCGAACGATGAAATTGCGTCGCAACTTAATTTATCGAAGCGGACGGTTGAAAATCAACTTTATCGCGCTGTTGCTTTTCTAAAAGAACACATGAAAATTGGTAGTTTTCCTGCACTGTTATTTTTCTTCCTTTTTTGCGAGTAATCAGTCTCATCTTTAAAGCCTCCAATAACCTATTCCAACACTTTTGATGTTTTTTCTAGTGTTTTAGAAATACAAATAAGGGGGGGCACTTTTTTTAATCACTCTTTTGCATTATTTAACCAGAAAATTTGGTTTTTTTTTGAGAAGACTGAAATGCACAGTGAGTAAATGAATTGTGTAATTCGTATTACAATAAAATTTAAAAATGGATAATTCCATTAAAGATATTATTCTAAAAGCAAAGGCACCTGGCGCAAGCATGGAACAACAGGACGAATTCTTGTCGCTGTTTCAACAAGCCGATAAGGAATTTGCTTTGAAAGAATTTTTGTTTGGCGATTTGGTAAATACTACCGTTTCAGAAAACAGAATACCATATTTTAATGACCTGTTCGAAAAATTTTGGATAAGGAGAAAGTATGAAAGCAAAAGCGATTCGACACAAAAAAGATGGTTGGTGTTAACAGCACAGTTGGCAGCAATATTAATTGTTGGATTATTATTGGGCAGCTATTTCGATGTGTTTAAGAAAACCGCAACGACGAAATATTACACCTCAATTACTCCTAGAGGTTCTGTTTCGCAAATGATTTTGCCGGATGGTACTCAGGTTTTCATGAATGCAGGAACACAAATGAAATACTCTGTTGATGGGCAAAACAATAACAGAGAGGTTTTTTTATCGGGTGAAGCCTGGTTTCATGTAGCCAAAATGGATGGTATTCCATTTTTAGTGCACACATCAATGTACGATGTTAGGGTTACCGGAACAACGTTTAATGTGAAGGCCTATCCCGAAGATAAAGATGTAATCACAACCCTCGAAGAGGGTAGGGTTTGTGTAAAGCCAATCGAAAACTCGAAACAGGCAACTGAAATACAATTGAACCCTGGTGAACAGTTGATCTATAATAAAGAGCTAAAAGACATTCATGTTCAGGAAGTAGAAACCAAATGGGTTACTTCGTGGAAAGAAAATAAGTTAGTTTTTATTAATATGAGTTTGAGTGACCTGGCAGTTCTACTCGAACGCAGGTATGGTGTTGAAATTGAAATTAGCGATAAAGGAATTCTTGATTATCATTACGATGGAACAATAAAAGACGAAACAATACTTCAGGTACTTGAGATACTTAAATGCACGCTGCCAATTAAGTATCATATTATTAATCAAAAAATTGTGATTCAGAAAAAATGAACGGGTAAATTAAAACGTAGCTATAAATAAGAAAAGCCGGGGGATGCTGTCACATCTCACCGGCCAATGCGAATAATAGAAAATGGTGCTGTCACACCAAATTATTTATTAATCAAACACGTTCAAATGTATGAAAAAAAAACTGATTGTGTCCTCCCCTTGCAAAGACTTGGGGCAAAAGCTATTACTAAAGATGAAGCTTACATTTATTATTATGTTGGGCTGTCTGATGCAGGTGTCGGCCTCGGTATATTCGCAGGCAACCAAATTTTCATTCAGCTTTAAAAACAAACAGGTACTTGAAATTTTAAAAGAAATTGAAAACAAAAGTGATTTTCGTTTCTTCTATCAGCGTGAGCAGGTTGACGTAACCCGAAAAACAGATTTAAGAGTTGCCGAAAAAAAGATCGACGCAATTCTTGATGAACTGTTTAAAGATCAGGGCATTTCGTATAAGGTTATGCAGGATAACCTTATTATAATTACCCCAAGCGCGATAACTCCAGGTTTATCCAATTTTAATCAGCAGAAGAAAGCTGTTTCGGGTAAAGTAACCGATGTTTCAGGGGCTCCTTTGCCCGGGGTTTCGGTTGTTGTGAAAGGAACAACCCTGGGTGTTATTACCGATAGCGATGGCAAATTTGAAGTAAATAACCTGCCAACAAATGCTGTACTTCAGTTTTCGTTTGTTGGGATGAAGAATAAGGAAGTCAGCGTCAACGGGCAAAGCACGATTAATTTAACACTTGAAGACGAAACTATCGGGCTCGACGAAGTGGTTGCTGTGGGCTACGGAACTCAGAAAAAAGTAAACTTAACCGGAGCTATTACTGCTGTAAAAATCAAGGACTTAAGCACTATTACTACCCCTAACTTATCAAACACCCTTGCCGGACGTTCGCCAGGTGTGAACATTACAGGCAATTCAGGATTACTTGGGGCGACTTCGGATATACGGATACGTGGTGGCTTTGGCGAACCTTTGTTTGTTATCGATGGAATCGTACGCGATAAAACAGCTTTCGATGCTCTGGAAGCCAACGAAATTGACCAGTTGAGCTTTTTAAAAGATGCTGCAACTGCCTCTATCTACGGATCGCAGGCAGGTAATGGCGTAGTTCTGGTAACTACCAGATCTGGTGAAGCGCAAAAGCCTGTATTCAATTACCAGGCTTCCTACTCATTTATGAAAACCACTCAGGAATTATTTTCTGATCAGTTTACGGCAATCGACGAATTGACCTACCAAAACCGTGTGGCCGAATTTAAAGGGCTGGCAAAACCAAATGGAACCAGGGAGTTCGATTATTTTAAAGACAAGAATTACAACGTTAACGATTATATCTGGCAAACCCCATGGAACCAAAAACACTCGATCAGTGTTTCGGGAGGAAGCGACAAAATACAATATTACGCACTCGGAAGCTATATTGGAGAAGAAGGTTCGTACAAAAACCTTGAAAATGATAAGTATAATCTGCGCTCGAATATTACAGCTAAAATTTCGGACCGGATAAAAATGAACCTCAATATTGCTGCAAACCAACAAAATCAACGGCGTTTTTACTGGCCATTTTCGGGCGACGACGAACAGACCATTGGCGACTTGTACCGATGCACCTTTAACTGGCCTAAAACTTATCCATTTTATCTGAATGCCGATGGATCCCCTGCCAACTCAGTAACCGATTACCCGGTGCAAACCCCAATGGGTAGCTGGCAGGCATGGAACGTGGTTGACCAGGTTATTGGTAATCGCTATATCAAAACCCGAAAAAGAGAATTTAACACGATACTTTCGTTCGACATCGACTTGGGAAAATATGTAAAGGGCTTGTCAACCAAGGTGGTAGGCAACTATGTCAGCAACGACTATATGCGAAAAAAATACCTGACTTATCAGCACAACTACGTATGGGCAGCAGCCAATCCCGATGGCAACCGGTTTATACCAGCGGCACCCAATCCCAACAACATGAATACATTTACATTCTCGCAGAACCAGGAATCGCTTAACTACGAGGTTCATACTCTCTGGAGCGAGCAGTTGAACTGGTTTTTAAACTACAACCGTTCGTTTAACAAACACGATATTGCCGCTACCGTTGTTTGGGAACAGGCATCGAACGGAGGCGAAAATGTATATGCACAAGGCGAAGCTCCTTTAACAAACTACGATCAGATGTTTGTTTATTCAACCGATGCAGGACGTCGATATGGTACTGCCTGGGAGGCAACCGGTGGCCGTTTGTCGTGGATTGGCCGTTTAAACTATAGCTACTCCAAGAAATACATTGGTGAGTTTTCGTTCCGCTACGATGGCAATACGCTTTTCCCGAAGGAAAAACGCTGGGGCTTTTTCCCCTCCTTCTCAGGTGCATGGCGCATGAGCGAAGAAGCATTCATGAAAAGTGCAGCTCCTTGGCTTAACGACTTTAAACTCAGGGCTTCGTACGGAACAACCGGAAACGACTTGAATGTAAACAACGAAAAAATTACCCCATTCTCTTATATGAATGTTTATCAATCAGGTAGTTCATATATATGGGGCGACAACCTGAACCTCGGTATCATGCCCGGCGCTACTCCAAATCCAAACCTCACCTGGGCCACTTCAACAACCTATAACTTCGGTTTTGATTTCGGCGTAATCAACAACAAATTAACCGGATCGTTCGATGCGTTCTACAAATCAGAAAAAGACATCCTCGGTTCGCGTATTGTTACTATTCCTGATACTTATGGACAGAGCCTGGCTCCCGAAAATTACGCTAAACGTTCGTGGCGAGGATTTGAACTGAATGCTACATGGCGCGACAAAGCTCTGGGCGGCGCTTTAGATTATTCGGTTTACGGAAACATTGGCTACTCGAAAGACCAGTGGGATGTGATCGACCAAAGCGCTTTATATTCTGCTGGAGGAAATCTCGAAGAATTCTCGGCCATTGGCAACCCGTTAAAAATGCTGGCAGGACTGAAAACCGTAGGGATTATCCGTACACAGGAACAATTGGATGAGCTAAACAAGAAAGGCTTCAAGCAGTTTGGCCGCGCTCCTTATCTGGGCGGTTTGTATTTCGAGGATGTTCGTGGCGACGGTTATACCCCAGGTCCTGATGGAAAAATTGATGACAACGACATACAGTTATTGTCGAAAAAAGGTTCGCCCCGTATAAACTACGGATTTGGTACAAACCTGAAATGGAAAGGCATTAGCCTTAATTTGCACTTCCAGGGCGTTGGCATGTACGACCGTATGATCAGTAACCTGGGTGGTTACGAACAAGGTATGGGTGGTATCCGCCAGTATGGTAGTACCGTTAGGCCGTATTATCCAATCTGGACCAAAGATGTTTGGACACCCGAAAACCCCAATGCCAAATATCCCCGCGTAATTGGGAAGAGCTGGTACGAATCAGGAACCGGGAATCAATCATTCTGGATTAGAAACGGTGCTTACTTACGTCTCAAAAACCTGAATATTGGATACGACCTCCCAACAAAATGGATCGGGCTGTTTAAGCTATCTTCTGCACAGGTATTCTTCAATGGAACAAACTTGTTTGTTATCTCCAAAATGACTGAATTCCAGGATCCGGAACAAGATTGCTACGATTCGTACCCGTTGATGAAGTCGTTTACTTTCGGCATTGATGTTAAATTCTAAACAAATTGATTTATGAAAAAATTAATATATACAATTTTATTGGCTGTTTCGCTTATAACCTACAGTTGCAATACACTCGATATTAAGGATATTTCTGATTACAATGCTGAGTTGGTATGGAACGATGAGTCATTGGTCAATGCTTATTTAGCCAACTTGTATGCTAATGTGTTTGGCAATTGGTCTCCAACTGCCGATCAATTAGATCAGCAATTAAACGGAATTTATTTTTACGCAGATCGTGTAAACAAGACAAACGATCAGTGCAAATTGTGGAACTATTACACCATTCGATTAATCAACGAGGCGATTGCCAATGTAAGCAAGGGAACACTTTCACAGAATTTTAAAAATGAAGTGATAGCCCAGTCCAAGTTTTTAAGGGCTTACGTTTATTTCAATATGGTTATGTATCATGGTGGTGTACCCTATATTACCGCGCCACAAGATAAAAATGTTGATGATTTGTATGTAAAGCGAAACTCAACCAAAGACTGTTTCGATTACATTGTTAAAGATTTGAACGATGCCATTTCGGCGCTGCCCGAACATATTTCGAGTACTGCAAGCAATTTTGGAAAAATCGACGGTTGCTTTGCTACAGCCTTTAAAGCAAAGGTGCTGTTATACAAAGCTTCGCCACAGTTTAACCCTAAAAACCCATGGACTAATTCCTATTGGGCCGAAGCTTATACAGCAAACGAGGCTGCTTATACCAAGCTGAAAAGTTTAGGCTATGCCCTAACTGAAAAATACGAAGATATCTTCCTGGTTGAACGCGGCCCTGAAGTGGTTTTCTCGGTCATTAATAAATATCCGAACAAAACAGCAAGCTGGGACAATGGTGTTCGCCCCGGTTCCGAAAGCCGCGGTAATGCCTGGGCTTGTCCTACCTGGGAATTTGTTAAAGAGTTTCCAATGAAAGATGGAAAATTGTACAACGACCCAACCGGTAAATATTACAAGTCGGATGCCGCTTTCCTTCAGGATTACTGGGAAAACAGAGATCCTCGTTTCGATAAGTCAATTGTTTGGAATGCATCAATTTATGAAGTTTCAAATAAAAAAGGGAACCGCCAATATACCTCGCTTGGAATAGCCGATGTATTAGATGATTTTGGGGTTAACCCAAAAGCCATGACCAACTCGACCAACCTCGATTCATATAGCGGGTTCTTTATCCGCAAAGCAAGCGACCTCTCGCTTTTGCAATCGGAGGTAGAAAGGTACGACATCGACTACATCGTTATGCGTTTTGCCGAAGTGATGCTTAACTATGCCGAAGCAGCCAACGAAACCGGCAAGTCAGACATTGCAATTTCGATATTAAAAGAAATCAGGAAACGCGCTGACATAGAGGCTGGTAATGATGGAAAATATGGAATAACTGCAACAACAAAAAGCGAAATAAGGGAAGCTATTTTGGCCGAACGAAACATCGAATTTTGTTTTGAAGGCAATTATTTCTGGGATTTGCGCCGATTAAGAATGCTCGACCGCCTGGATGGAAAAACCAAACATGGAGTTGAAGCAATTGCGATTAATAAAGATGGATCGGAAATGGCCATCTCGGAAGCAAAAACTAAAGCCGACAACAACGAACTTACCGAAAAAGACTTTAAATACAGCATATTGCAAATTCCAATTACCGGAGTAAAAGTATCATCACTTCCTGATAAATATTACTTTTTCCCGATTCAGCAATCGGTTATCGACTTAAACAAGAATATTGAACAAAACAGCAACTGGGGCGGATCATTTAATCCAACGCTCGAATAGGTTTGTTTTGTAAATAAGAGCAGCAATAACAAGAGACAATAACTTTAAATTTAAGGGGCTACCGGGAAACCGGTAGCCCTTTTTTTGCGGCTATTTATCGTAGTCAAATTGTTTTGTAGAATTTTAACTACTTTCGTCGATTGCTTATCGTAATGCCATTGAAAGCTTTTGAAAAAACTTTTACATACCGAGAAAGAGCTGATTGAAAAGCTAAAAAATGGAGACTCTTTCGCCTTCGAGGTACTTTTTTACAAATACCGAAACAAGGTTAAAGGGTTTGCCCGCAATATGGTTCCTGCTCAAATTGATTTGGAAGAGGTTGTTCAGGAAGTTTTTGTAAAAGTTTGGATGAAACGTGAAATGATTAAGCCCGATAAAGATTTCCAGGCTTATCTCTTTTCGATTGCAAAAAACCTCATACTCGATTATCTGAAGTCGGCAGTAAACCGGAGATTATATTTTGTCGAGGAAAATTTTCAGCAGGATATGCTCATTGAAGAAGGTTCGGAAATCACAATCACACAGGAGGCTGAAGATAAATTGATGGAGCTGATTGATCAGATGCCCGAACGCCGTAGGGAAATTTTTAAACTGAGCCGTTTTAACGGGATGAGCTATAAGCAAATAGCCGAACGACTTCACATTAGCGAAAATACAGTTGATAGCCAAATCCGCAATGCGCTTGCCTTTCTTCGGAAAGAATTCAGGAAATTTTTGGCTCTAGCGTTCCTGTATTTCTTTCAGTAAAGCTTATTTTTCAAAAAATTCTCATAGCTGCTTCACGGAAATTGTGAGCAGTGTCGTATTACTAACAAATCATTTTAAATGACGAAGCAAATCATTGAAATAGCAGATCGGTTTATTGCTGACGAAGCTTGTTCGAGACAAGATTTAGTTGAGTTGAAGATGTGGCTTTCCAATCCGGCGAGCTCGGTAGAAGTTGAAGCTTGGTTGTGGGAACATTGGGCCATGTCTCCCGAAGATGATTCGAATGCAATGATTGAAGTTGTTTTTAGGCAAATTGATGAATACCAGAATATTAGCTCAAAGCCTGCATTCTCGCTTTCTCAAATCATGAAAGTTTATCAGCGGATTGCCGCTTTTTTGCTTATTCCGCTTATTACCCTTGGCGTCCTTTTCTGGATGACACAAGGCAATGGCTCCCGGCAAATGGTTGAGAACATTGTTCCGCGAGGGCAAAAATCGCAAATTATTTTACCCGATGGAACCAGGATTTGGATCAATTCGGACACAAAAGTTAAATACCCCGGAAATTTTGAGAAAAAGCAGCGTGATATCTACCTGGAAGGCGAGGCTTTCTTTGATGTGGCTAAAGAAACTAGTCGTCCGTTTGTTGTGCACACATCCGGAATAAATGTGAAAGTTCTTGGTACCAAGTTTAATGTTAAGGCGTATCCGAATGAAAACCAGATTGAAACGTCACTTTTTGAAGGAAAGATCAATTTAACTGCTGATGATTCGAAGAGTTCTGACCGAATTTTGAAAGAAGTGAATCCCGGGGAAGCATTTGTATATTCGAAAGAAAGTCATAAGCTGGCATCGAAGAGTTTTCAGAAGGAAGAGATTGATGGTTGGAAGAATAACCGGTTAATTTTCAAGGACGATACTTTTAATAACCTGGTCAGAAAAGTTGAGCGCTGGTATGATGTGAAAATACTTTATGATGAGAAACTGTTTGATGATCGCCATCTTACAGTTGAACTTTATGAAGGCGAAAGGCTCGAACGTTTACTGGAGATTGTTGGAATGACCTTGTCAGTGAATTACCAATACGATAAAGGAAAAATAATATTAACACCAAAATCAAAGAATATGTAAAAAACAAAGAGCGATAATTGGTCGAAGAATTACCGCTCTTTCAAATGTCAAACATCGTTTAACATGTAACACTTCAAATTTATGAAAAAAAACAGAACAAGTCTGTGTAGGGAGTCATTTATCCCTATACGAAAGTATTTACGCATTATGAAACTAACTTTTATTTTTATTTTCCTGGTATTAATTTCCTATGCATCAGTTACTTATTCGCAATCGACAAAGCTAACTTTCGAAACCAAAAATGCCAGTATCGAGAGTGTTTTCAAGCAAATTGAAGCCTTATCGGAGTTTAAATTTGCTTACAACAGCACAAAACTCGATGTTGACAAAAAAATATCGCTGAAGGTTGAAAATCAATCTATTGAAACTATTCTTCAAAAGATTTTAGGCTCATCGAATTTCAAATACCAGATTGTTGACCGATATATCATTATCACTGACGAAAATTCTCAAGGATTAAATTCGAACGGGAGTTCTCAATCAAGAAAAATTACCGGAAAAGTAATTGATTCAACGGGAGCTTCGCTTCCGGGAGTATCGGTTGCAATTAAAGGCACTACCACGGGTACAATTACCAATGCTGATGGTGAATACGTATTGCAGAATGTTCCGGCAGATGCTGTTTTGCAGTTTTCGTTTGTTGGTATGAAAACAGAGGAAGTAAAAGTTGGAACTTCGTTGTCGATAAATGTAACGTTGTTAGAAGAAACTGTTGGTATCGAGGAAGTTGTCGCAGTAGGTTATGCTACTCAAAAGAGAAGTACGGTTACAGCATCTATTTCGTCGGTGGCCTCCAAGGAAATGAAAGATATTCCGGTAACAAATACAGCTGTTGCGTTGCAGGGAAAAGTTCCGGGAGTTGTCGTTCAGCAAACTTCGGGAAAGTTGGGCAGCACACCTGCCATGAAGGTTCGTGGGTTTGGTTCAATCAGTGCCGGAAATAACCCACTGATTGTTGTTGATGGCAATATCGTTGGTTCTTCGGTATTTAGTACCTTGTCGGCTAACGAGATTGAGTCGGTTGATGTATTAAAAGATGCTTCGTCAACAGCAATTTATGGTTCACGCGGATCGAATGGTGTTATCCTGATTACAACTAAACGTGGTAAAACTGGGAAAACAACAATTACTCTTGATGCTTACGCTGGTTTTCAGCAAATATCAAAAAAGATGGACATCTTAAATTCTCAGGAATTTGCTGAATTTTTTAAAGATGCCATAAATACAGCTTATCTTGAACGGGTTCCGGGAGCAAAAGCAACTGATAAAAATAGTGCAAGGGGAGCAAATGCTGTTGCCGACCGCTATGTTTATCCGCAGGGAGAACTCTGGAGCTGGCTTGATTTGGATGACGCTGCAAAAGTTGCGCAATTACCTGATTATGATTATCAGGATGTGATTTTCAGAACTGCTCCTGTAAAGAATTATCAGTTGAGTGCTTCAGGAGGAAATGACAAGGTGAGGTATATGATTACAGGCGGTTACCAGGATCAAGATGGTATAATTAAACGATCTGATCTGAAAAAATATACATTCAGAACTAATGTTGACTTAAATGTGACTTCAAAATTTAGATTGGGTCTTGACTTTAATCCAAGTTATATCTTGAGAAATGATGTTAATTCTGATGGTCACTGGGCAAATAATGGGGTTATAAACTCAGCCTTATCAATAATGCCTTTTATACCAATTTACGAAAACGATGGGATAACTTATACTTCACAGGCGAAATTAGGGACAGTTTATGGTGGAACAGGTATAACAAACCCACTTGCCAATATTACTGAAAACGACGATTATAGCAAGGTAATCGGATTTCTGGGGAATGCTTATGGCGAATATGATATTTTAAAGAACCTTAAATATCGTATTTCTGCGAATGTTTCTGCAAACAGCACCCGGAGAAGTACATATCGTACATCTAAAATGCCTTTAAACCAGTTGCTTCCTCCGAATCAGGCAACCGGAAGCGCTATTTCATTTATGGATCTTTCATGGTTATTCAATCAAACCCTGAGCTATAATAAAACCATTGGCGAACACAATTTCAGCGTATTGCTGGGTATGGAGGCTACCAAGTATCATTACGAATACAGCACTGTTACGGCTATTAATTTTGCCAACGACAATGTTCGTACTTTAAACTATGGAACTGTAAATGCAGGTTCTTCAAACGAAACCGAAAACTCGGTAGCGTCTTATTTTGGAAGGTTAAATTACGATTACAAGGATCGGTATTTATTTAATTTATCGGTTCGTCGTGATGGTTCGTCGCTTTTTGGAAGTAACAACCGCTGGGGGACTTTCCCGGCCGGATCACTTGGATGGCGGGTAAGCAAGGAGTCGTTCATGAGCAATATTCAAAGTATTTCTGAAGCCAAAGTAAGGGTTAGCTACGGTTTAGCCGGAAATAATGCTTTCAGCAACAATTACCCGTATGTTGCCTTACTCTCGACCAATAACTATGTTTTTGGGAATGGCCTTGTAAACGGTTTGGCTGCTTCAACTTTAGGAAACACCGACCTGGGCTGGGAAAAGAGCCGACAGTTCGATGTGGGTATCGACCTTGGAATGTTTAACAGCCGAATCTATTTCATAGCCGATTATTATCGACGGGTTACAACCGATTTGCTACTGTCAGTAAATGTTCCGACCATTACAGGTTTCAGTACCTCAGTTAAAAATATTGGAGAAATGGAAAATAAGGGTTGTGAGTTTGCTTTGACAACCAAAAATCTGACCGGCAAGTTTACCTGGAGTACCAACCTTAATCTCTCGTTCAACCGTAATAAAGTTTTGGCACTGGGACCAACCGGCGACCCAATTTTAAGTTCTTCCGGCGTTGGCGAAACCAATAAAACCATGATTGGCGAGCCTATCGGTAGCTTCTTTGGCTATCGTCAGTTAGGAATTTTCCAAAGCCAGGCCGATTTGAATTCATATCCGCACTGGGCCGATTCAAAACCTGGAGATGTGAAATACGAAGATATTAACGGCGATAAGAAAATTGATGCCAACGACCGCACAATTATCGGAAACAATCAACCCGACTTTATTTATGGTATGACCAATACATTCAGTTACAAAGGATTCGACCTGAATGTAGTATTTACAGGAGTTCAGGGAGGCGAAATCCTAAATCTTAGCCGTCGTTTCTACGAAAATCTTGAAGGAAACTCCAATCAGATTACAACCGTGTTGAATCGCTGGCGTTCGGCTGAAAACCCGGGCGACGGGAAAACGCCTCGCGCAAATGCCCGCACCACTGGAACAAATAATGCTGTTTCAACCCGTTGGGTTGAAGATGGTTCATTCCTCCGCTTGCAAAATGTTACCCTCGGATACCAAATTCCGAAACAGTTGCTGGATAAGTTCAAAATGCAAACTGCCAGGGTTTACTTCTCAGGTCAGAACCTGATTACATGGTCGAAATACCTGGGTTACAACCCCGAAGTTAGTGGTTACGAAAATGCGTTGACCGGAGGTGTTGATTACGGCTCGTATCCATTGTCCAGAACCTTTACAATTGGTATTAACGTAGCTTTTTAACCTAAATTGAAAATCAGATATTTATGAAGACAAAAATATATAGCCTGCTTATTGTTTTTCTTGTCATGTTTGGGGCGTGCAGTAAAGATTTTACTGATTTATCTCCAATTTCGGACATTGCAACCTCCAATTTCTATAAAACTGCCGACGACTTTAAAGTTGCATTAAATGGAGCCTATAGCGGGCTTCAGCTGGGAGGCGCTTATGGTGGTAACCATTATGTTTTGAGCGAAGTTCCTTCTGATGATACAAAAGCTGTTGTCTCAGGCTCGGTTACCGATCAGGATGAATTTGACCGCTTTTACATCCGTACTACCAATCCGTATATTTCTGGTTGCTGGAACGATTGCTACAAGGGCATTTCGCGTTGCAACGCCATTATCGATCGTATTGGTGCTATAACAATGGACGAAACACTCAAAAACAGGTATATTGGCGAAGCTAAGTTTCTGAGGGCAATTCTGTATTTCAAGTTGGTCCAGGTTTTTGGTGATGTTCCGCTGGTTGTAAAAGAAATATTGAATCCAGATCAGGGATATGAATTTGGCCGTAACCCTAAAGCTGAAGTTTATGCACAGATTGTGAAAGACCTGACAGATGCAGAATCTGTTCTTCCACTTTCGTATTCGGCAACAACCGATGTTGGTCGTGCAACAAAGGGAGCTGCACAGGCTTTCTTAGGCCGTATTTACCTTGCACAGAAAAAATATTCGGCTGCTGCTCCTAAGCTTAAATCGGTAATTGATTCAGGCATTTACGGTCTTTTGCCTAATTATGCCGATTGTTTCAAAGCTTCCGGGAAAAACCATAAAGAATCGGTTTTCGATGTACAGTACAAATCGGGCGGTTTAGGAGAAGGAAACGGCATACCAAACTCGTATGCTCCTGAAAATTCAGGGAATGCTGTTATCAATTTTGGCGGCGGTGGAAATAACCGGCCAACACCTGATTTGGTAAACGAGTATGAAACCGGTGATTTGCGCAAAGACGCATCGCTTAAATCGTCTTATGTGAATGCTTCGGGTGTTAAGATCGAATATTTATATTGTTCAAAATATTGGGACGCTCCGGCAACCAATGGCGATAGTAACAATAACTACCCGCTAATGCGTTATGCCGATGTGCTTTTAATGTATGCTGAATGTTTGAATGAAGCCGGTTACCAGGCAGGCGGCGACGCTTTTAAGTACCTGAATATGGTTCGCAGTCGTGCCGGACTTGCTGCAAAAACCGAACCCGATGTGCCAACGCAGGCCGCTTTCCGTTTGGCTATGGAACACGAACGCCGCATTGAATTTGCATTTGAAGGGCTTCGTTGGTTCGATTTGGTAAGAACCGACCGGGCAATACCTGTTTTAAATGCAAAAGCAACATCTATCGGATTGCTAACACCTCCATTAACAGCCAATAATTTGGTTTTTCCAATTCCACAAAGCCAGATTGACATTAATAAAACAAAAATAACCCAAAATACTGGTTATTAATTTGTTATTCAATTATTCGGAAAGGCAGCTTCATCAGGAATGCTGTCTTTCTTTTTTTTGTACTTTCAACCCGAAACTTAACCAACTTAAACCAATGAGGCATTTAATAATTACCCTGATCATCGCTTTTTGTGTGAACGAAATTGGTTCGGCACAAAATGAATATCCCAAAATTTCAGATCAATCTCCAAATGTCAATTTTTGTTCTGCAAAACTGGAAGGTGATTCTCTGGTTATTGAAAACTCTCGAATTAAAAGAGTTTATCGGTGGAACAATGGAGCCCTTATAACTTCAGCCATTCGAAACAAAGAGAATGGAAAGCTATGGAAAACAACAGCCTCGAAGCCTGATATGAGTTTCCCGGGGCAGCAGGCCAATACGACTGATGCGAAGTTTTCGGTTGCCTTAATTCCCGAAAGTAATGTTAAGCCCGGACACCTTGAAGCAACAGTGAGTTGTCGTTCGGGGCAACTGGAGATTATGCGGGTTTTTCGGATTTATCCGGATTGTCCGGCCATTGCCTGCGATGTTTATTTGCGCGGACAGGTCGAAGTACCTTGGGTGCAACTGGCTACAAGTCAGGCAGATTTGCAAAACCTCGAAAAATTAACCGAAGCTGCAAGTCCTGAAAAGGTACCAGTTCTCGAAAAACTTGAATTACCAGGCAGACACTGGCAACTGAACGCTGTTGAGTTTTTCGACGTTACCGACCGAAACAATACTTTGGTTCGCGAAACTCGTGCCTTATCTTATCGCGAAAATATTTTCAGGGGAAATATCCTATTTGCAACCGATAAGGCTACGCAAAATGGTATTTTCATTTTAAAAGAGTCTCCAACCTCGAACGTACAATTAGCTTATCCGGGAGGCGATTTCGTATGTAATTATGGAAATCTGAGGATGATTGGAGCAGGAATGGACATGTCGGATCTGGATACTCAGGAATGGAAAAAGGCTTACGGATTTGTAACAGGTGTCTTTGGAGGAGATGAGGTCAATAAATTATTGGCATTGCGTAATTACCAGAAAAATGTACGGATTCATAAGTCCGAACGCGACGAAATGATCATGATGAATACCTGGGGCGACCGAGGGCAGGATACCAAGATTAATGAGACATTTTGTTTGGCCGAAATTGAGGCTGCGATGCGTCTTGGAGTTACTCATTTTCAAATTGATGATGGTTGGCAATCGGGGAAAAGTCCAACAGCTGTTCCTCGGGGAGTTTCGTTCGACCATTTATTGAGCGAACCCGACTATTGGAAACTGAACCCCGTAAAGTTTCCTAATGGATTGGCTCCTGTTATTGAAAAAGGAAAAAAACTGGGCATCGAAATCTGTCTTTGGTTTGTTCCATGTCCTGAGGAATCTTATGCCAGATGGGAGACTGATGCCGAAACCCTAATTTCGTTGTACCACACATATCATATTCGTAATTTTAAAATTGACGGTGTAAAAATGCCCGATAAAACTGCGGAAATCAATTTCAGAAGAATGCTTGATAAAGTAGTTGAAGCCACCAACGGAGAAGTCGTTTTTAACCTGGATGTTACGGCGGGTCGAAGGGGTGGATACCATTTGTTCAACGAATATGGAAACATTTTCCTCGAAAACCGCTATACCGATTGGCAAAACTACTATCCGTACTGGACATTGAGAAACCTTTGGATGTTGTCGCGCTATGTTCCTGCACAAAATTTACAAATCGAATTCCTGAATAAGTGGCGGAATCGGGCTAAATATGCCGACGATCCGTTTGCACCGGCCAATTATTCCTTTGACTATTTGTTTGCTATTACAATGGCTGCTCAACCGCTGGCCTGGTTCGAAGGAACTGGCTTGCCCGCAGATGCGTTTACCGTTTCTGAACTGATTGGTAAATACAAAAAAGTGATGTCCGATTTCCATTCAGGAGTGATTTTGCCAATAGGACAGGAACCATCAGGAACTGGCTGGACCGGATTTCAATCGCAGAAAGAGCAGACAAATGACGGCTATTTGTTGGTTTTCAGAGAAATGAATCAGCAAAGAAGTTATGAGTTCTCGTTACCTATGCTTCAGCCCGGGAAATATCGGTTTGAATTGATTTTGGGTGAAGGGAAATCGTTTAATCCTAGTGTAAATCAAGATGGAACACTTCGAATTGCGTTGGATCGGGCAAACAGCTTTGCTTTGTTCAGATATAAACTTATTAATTGATTTTGATCGATTGGCTGACAATAACAGCATGAAGCCGGAGGCAGAGGTTTGTATTTTCGAAGTGCGCGGGTAATATTCAATAAATGAATAAGATTGTTTACTTGTGAAATATTTGGAAGGTTCGTTTTTTTGTTCTTTCATTGCATTGCTTATTTGTTTTAACTAAGCCCAAATAGAAATGAAAAAAATGCTTTTCCTTTTGGCTTTATTGCCATTTGTGACGTTTGCCCAGCAGCCGGCCAAACCTCAAAACGATGCAACTGCGCCCTTGCATTTAATGAAACCCAACTACGAAACTCCGTATGTAGTTCCAACTGCCGCCGACATCACCAAAGTGCTCGACCGGATTTATAATTATTTGGATGCTACTACGCCAACCCAATTGGTTGATGCTTCCGGCGCCGATATTACCGATCTATCAAAAGTTACGGCGCAAACAAAATTTAAACCTGCTGATTTTCGTTTGACTAGCTACGAGTGGGGCGTTACCTACGCCGGAATGTTGTTGGCTACTGAAACTACCGGCGATAAAAAATACGCGGAATATTCGTTCAGTCGCATGAAGTTTTTGGCTGATATTCGTCCGGCTTTCCAGAAGGTTGA
>Ga0209098_1000724_pt1 | contig 34800 bp, 24 predicted proteins | sample AD_JPNHW1_MetaG_FD_184429 | JGI IMG/M metagenome (GOLD analysis project Ga0209098, IMG submission 184429) | Active sludge microbial communities of municipal wastewater-treating anaerobic digesters from Japan - AD_JPNHW1_MetaG (SPAdes) (version 2) | ecosystem: Engineered > Bioreactor > Anaerobic...
CAGGCATTGGAAATCCCCTTCCTATTGAGTATGTAAGAGCTGCGATGCTCGGTAGAATCAACGTTCATGCTCATGGAAACTCAGGATGCAGGCTCGAAATAACACAAACCTTTGTTGAGATGCTAAATAAAGGTGTTACACCTTATGTTTGCGATAAAGGTTCAGTGGGTGCTTGCGGTGACCTTGCCCCAATGTCGCAGATTGCTTTGTTAATGATGGGAGAGGGTCATGCTTACTATAAGGGTGAGTTCCTTGAAGGCAAAGAGGCAATGAAGCGAGCAGGAATTTCTATCCCTGGTCTTCATGCTCGCGATGGTTTAGCTGCTATCAATGGATCAAACGTGCTTACAGCAATGAGCGCTATTATGATTTATGAAACTGAGCGTTGGCTAAAACAGGCTGAGATTGCTTGTGCAATGTCACTTGAGGCGCTAAAAGCTAACCTAAAACCTTATCATCCTAAGATCCTTGAAGTAAGAGGTTTTCCTGGTGGTATGAGAAGTGCAGCTGCAATTCGTAAGGTTACCAAAGGAGGTGATTTAGCTGAAGGTAAACTAAAAACGAAGGTGCAAGATGCATACTCAATGCGCTCAACCCCACAAGTGATTGGTGCGGCGCACGATGCCGTTAAGTTTGCAAGGGAACAGGTTGAGATTGAGCTAAACGGTGTTGGTGATAACCCTCTTTTCTTTGCAGACGAAAATTTGGCACTATCAGGTGCCAACTTCCAAGGTTCACCAATTTCCTTACCAATGGATTTGGTTGGTGCTGCTGTTACAATGGTTTGTGTTCTTTCTGAACGTAGGATGAACCGTTTGAATAACCCGGCTCTAAGTGTTGGCTTACCCCCATTCCTAACAAAAGACCCAGGTATGTTCTCAGGTTTAATGCTTAGCCAGTACACTGCTGATATGCAGATTGTTGAGCAACGCATCCTCTCGATGCCTGCTTCAATTCAATCAATACCTGCTGCTGCTGATCAGGAGGACTTTGTTTCGATGGGTATGAATACAGCAATTAAGAACTTCCAGATTCTTGATAATGCCTATGGTATACTTGGTATTGAGTTTATGGCTGCCGCACAGGCGCTTGATCTTCGCGAGAAATTAGAAACACCATACAAGTATGGTATTGGTACTCAAAAAGCTAAAGACGTTATTCGTAAACATGTCAATTTCCTTGATATTGACCGTCCTTTATATCCTGATCATAACAAGATGAAGGAACTTGTTAAATTAGGTGAGATATTGGAGATGGTTGAGAAGGAGATAGGTTCATTAGGATAATCATTGAGAGTTATAGATAAACAAAAACCTGTTAAGCCTTAAAAACTTAACAGGTTTTTTATCTTTATTGGTAAGTATTACTAGACTCTACCTTCTTTTCTTCTATCAAATGGTGATTCTTCGAATAGGCATCGTAAAACATCAAGACGTCATGGTGAAGTATCGAAGATCAATGGTAATTTATGCTTTCACCCATCGTCATTCTCCGAATAGCCATTGTCATTCTCCGAATAGCCATCGTAAAGCATCGAATAGCCATGGTGATTTACCTTTCACCTATCGTCATTCTCCGAATACTTATCGTTATCCATCGAATAGCCTCCGTTATTCTCCAAATTGTCATCGTCATTTCTCGAATTGCCATCGATGTCAATCGAACAGCTACCGTTATTATGCATAATCATATTTTTGGCTATCCAATAATCGGATTATCTTTGCGCCTCAATTTAAATTTATTAGGATGATTTCGGTTGATGGGCTAACGCTAGAGTTTGGAGGAACTACACTTTTTAAGGATATATCCTTTTCGATTAACGATAAGGATAGGATTGCGTTGATGGGAAAAAATGGTGCTGGGAAATCTACCCTACTTAAAATCATTGCAGGAGAAAGAACTGCTACTAAAGGACGAGTTTCGGCACCAAAAGATGCGGTTATTGCTTATCTACCTCAACATCTTATTACAGAGAATAAACGAACTGTATTTGAAGAGGCATCGCAAGCATTTTCTAGAATTTTTGAGATGCAGCATGAGATTGATAACCTTAATGGTCAATTAGCCTCACGAACCGATTATGAATCGGAAAGCTATTATAAGCTGATTGAACAGGTTTCAGCATTAAGCGAGAAGTTCTACTCAATTGAGGATACTAATTACCATGAAGAGGTTGAGAAGATTCTTTTAGGCTTGGGTTTCCTTCGCGAAGATTTTACCCGTCCAACAAGTGAGTTCAGCGGTGGTTGGCGTATGCGTATTGAGTTGGCAAAGATTCTGCTTCAGAAACCCGATTTAATTCTACTCGATGAGCCAACAAACCATATGGATATTGAATCGGTACAATGGCTTGAGGATTTCTTGATTAATAGTGCTAAAGCTGTTATTATTATATCGCACGATAGAGCTTTTGTCGATAATATTACCACTCGAACCATTGAGTTAACAATGGGTCGAATCTACGATTATAAAGCAAACTACTCGCATTACCTAGAACTTCGAAAGGATAGAAGGGCGCAGCAGCAAAAGCAGTTTGATGAGCAACAAAAAATGATTGCTGAAACACAGGAATTCATTGAGCGTTTTAAGGGAACCTACTCAAAAACCCTACAGGTACAATCGAGGGTTAAGATGTTGGAAAAGCTCGAAATTCTTGAGGTTGACGAGGAAGATACTTCATATCTACGATTGAAATTTCCCCCATCACCACGCTCGGGTAGTTGGCCTGTTACCATTGATGGGGTTTCGAAGAGCTATGGCGATCATAATGTTTTTTCAAATGTATCGTTTGCCATTGAACGAGGGGAGAAGGTTGCCTTTGTAGGTAGGAATGGTGAGGGTAAATCTACGCTTGTTAAAGCTATTATGGGTGAGATTGAGCATGAGGGTAGGCTAACTCTAGGTCATAACGTAATGATTGGTTATTTTGCCCAAAACCAAGCATCACTCCTTGATGAGGAGATTACCGTGTTTCAAACTATAGATGATGTGGCAAAAGGTGATATTAGAACCAAAATAAAGGATATTCTGGGCGCATTTATGTTTGGTGGCGATAACTCATCGAAAAAGGTGAAAGTGCTATCAGGTGGCGAAAGAACCCGTTTAGCAATGATCAAACTACTACTTGAGCCAGTTAATCTTTTAATCCTTGATGAGCCCACAAATCATCTTGATATGCGAACCAAGGATATTCTCAAAAGCGCACTTAAAGACTACGATGGAACTTTAATTCTTGTATCGCACGATCGTGATTTCTTGGATGGTTTGGTTACCAAAGTATTTGAATTTGGCAATAAAAGGGTTAAAGAGCACTTCGACGATATTAAAGGATTTCTTGAAAAGAAGAAAATGGAAAACCTAAAAGAGATTGAAAGGAAGAATTAAAGTAATGGATTTCTTATTTTATTTTTAATCTCTTTCCTATGCTTAGAATCGAATTTTTATCAATTTGGTTTAACTCACACAAAGCATTAATTGTTGTTCCGTAGCGCTTGGCTAACGAGTACAAAGTGTCATTCTTCTCAATAATATGAATTATTTCTTCGCTATTGGGTGTTTCTGCTTTTGCAATTTGATTACTTATTATTGGACTATCGAAATTAGGTATAGAGTCTTTTTGAATTGACTTTTCTTTGACTTTAATTGAGTCTTTTATTGGTATTGCATTGTTGAGTACAAGCTGTTTCCCAAAATCGAAAAGAAGTTCGGAATTATATGCAATATGATTAACCCTGAATTCAAAGTGTAAATGGGTACATGTTGCTCGTCCTGTTCTACCACCTAATCCAACAACACTACCAACCGGAATCGTATCCCCTACATTTACTAATATTTTGCTGAGATGCCCATAGTAAGTTTCAATATCATCAACATGCCTTAAAACAACTAGCTGTCCATACCCATAATACCATGTTGCTTTTGTAACAATACCTGTAAATGCTGCCCTTACGCTATCTCCTAAATGCAAATATATATCAGTACCTGCATGAAAACGCCGTCCTCGCTTTCCATAATGGCTAATAACTTTACCTCTAAATGGGCTATGAAAGTAGCCCATATTTACAAATGTTGGCAGGGTATCAGAAAGTGACATCGAATCGGCGGAGGATACCAATAGAGAATCTTTAACTTCGTTATTGATACTTTGAGATGATGCTTGTTTGCTGGGAATTGCTAGTAGGAAAACTACTATTGCAAAATAAATTATGTTCTTAATTGATCTGTACAAAACCTTTGAATTATACTAGTTACTGCTAAACTGAATATTGTTTGCTATTGTCACTTAGTTGAGTGTACAATTTTAGCACTTCAAACCTTTACAAGCAAGGCAAAATGTCATTTTTAAAAGGAGAGATGCTTTATCATCTTAAAAATCAGAGAGAAAAAAATGTTAAATTTTTAAAAAATTAGATTTTTCAAAATGAAGAATTAAGGAATAATCAGCAATTCAATTAATAATTATATTTGCTTTTGTGAATGCTATCAAACGACTTGCAGGGCAAACCGCCATTTATGGAATTCCCAGTATCCTTGGGAGGGTTCTTAACTACTGTTTAGTTCCATTTTACACTCGCGTTTTTCACCCCGGGGAATACGGTACTCAAACGGTTTTTTACTCTTACGCTTCTTTGCTGATGGTAATTCTTACCTATGGTATGGAAACCGCTTTTTTCCGTTTTAATGAAAAGGAAACTGATAAGGAGAAGGTTTATAGCACAGGGTTAATTTCTATTCTTCTTACAACATCAATATTTTTAACTTTTATTTCTTTCTATTCCGGGACAATTGCTCGATTGATTGACTATTCCAATTATAAGATATACGTAATTTGGTTTGGCTGGATTTTGGCACTTGACGCAGTTTCAGCAATTCCCTTTGCAAGACTTCGCGCTCAAAATAAGGCTAAACGATTTGCCACTATCAAAATGGTGGGAATAACACTTAACATAGTTTTCAATTTCTTTTTTATTCTTTTCTGTCCATTCCTACTAAAGCATGCAGGACATGGTTTTTTCGAGCATCTAATCAGATTTTTCTATAACCCTAAATGGGGGATTGAGTATATTTTCATCTCTAACTTAATAGCTAGTGGAGTAACACTAATAATGCTATTCCCCGAGATTGCCAAAACAAAATGGAAGATCGACCCAGATTTATGGAAGAGGATGTTGTTATATGCATTCCCGTTGCTTTTTGCAGGAATGGCAGGAATTGTAAACGAAACATTTGATAGGCTTTTACTTCGCTATCTTTTACCTAAAGATATTGCAACCTATCAGGTTGGGGTTTATGGTGCTTGCTATAAGATCTCTATTCTGATGACCATCTTTATTCAAGCTTACAAATATGCCGCGGAACCATTTTTCTTTGCACAAGCAAAAGAGAAAGATGCTAAGGAGACTTATGCTCGAATAATGGATTACTTTATAATTGTTGTCTCGTTCATCTTTTTAGTAACAATGGTTTATTTGGATGATTTTGTATTAAGGTTTCTGATAGGTAAAGAGTATCGTGTTGGTCGAGGGGTAATTCCAGTTCTTATGCTTGCAAATTTGTTCTTAGGGGTTTACTATAATCTGTCAATTTGGTATAAACTGGTTAATAAAACGATTTGGGGCGCATGGTTATCAATTATTGGGGCAATTATTACTCTAGTTTTGAATTTCTGGTGGATTCCACTTTCTCCAAAACATTTAATTTATGGCTACTATGGTTCTGCTTGGGCAACGTTTATTTGCTATGCAGCAATGATGGTACTTTCATACCTTATTGGTCAGAAATTTTTCCCAGTTAAATATAACCTGCTTAAGTTTTTTGGATATTTAGGTTTATCAGTTCTACTATACTTTATCAGCACTTTTATTGTGATTGATGGAAGAATTCTTCGATTCCTATTCCATTCATTTCTCATTGTAGTTTTTATAGGAGCTGTATTGGCTATTGAAAAACCCAAGATTCCTTGGGTAAGGATATAAATCATTTTTAAATAGTTTAAACTAGATAGAAAAAGTTATTTATCATTAAATAGCTTCTTCTGGTTCATCTCTCTGTTTTGAAGTTGTTTTTGCGACGACTTTTAAACGCATTTTATGTGAATGACTGAATCTTATAGATATACATATGTAAAACATCTATGAATGAGTAATCAACAAACCTCGTTTATTGATAAATTACTATGAAGATAAAATAGTTTATCTAATCGCACTAACCAAACCTTAATCCTATGAAAATAGTTACTTTACTAGTCTTAAATTTTTTCATTCTCGTTTCATTACATCTTTTCGCGCAGGAACCTGACGTGAAAATTCTGGCTAATCCTGAGAGTTCAAGAAAGGATGAGATAATACTTAAAGATGGAACGCATGTATTCTCAAAAAAAGCTATTATTAAAGAAGGCGAGTTTGTAAGGGTTGGTCGTAAAACCTACAACTGGAAAGAGATAGAGAGTATCAGGTTATCTAAAGTATCATTGAACTACCATTCGCCAAACTATGGCGAGAACATTCAGGTTCACTACGATTCAACGATGATGAATGATAGAATAGTATTGAAAGATGGTTCTTCGATTGACGGCACTCTTTATGATTTTACCCAGTATTATACATTAAAAATTGAAAAGGGTCCATTTAGCTACAAAACATCGAAATGGAATGATATAAAGGAGGTTCAGCTTGGGAAGGGCTCCCCATTTGCAGCCTTTTCCGATGACCCAACATTTAAAATGGATACCAGCTACAAAACTCCCGTAGAGGAAACCAAAGTGAAATTTGATAAGAATGGTTATAAGTTTAGCTCATACCAAACGCTTAACACCGATCAAATTCGCAAGGCGTGGCAGATAAGGGGTGGTCCAATATTCTGTAAAGAATACTTTGTGTCGCTAAGTTTAATGTCAGCCGAAGGAATGTCTGGAACTGGTTTAGGTTATGGAGGCGCAATTAGCTACATCCATTTAACACCGCCCTCATATTCTGATGGGATTTCAAATACATATGCTTATAAAATTGGTGCAAATATTAATATGCAAACAATGACAGCAAAAATGTCGGGTGTTGATGCAAAGGGAACAGTATCTAATATTACTTTAGGGTTAAACTTTGGCTATCAAGTGGGTTTAGGTAAATTCTTAGATTATAAGGATTGGAAAGGTATAGTTGCTGGTTTTGCATGGCGTCCTACTTTTCAGATGTCGTCATCAAGTTTCTCCTATAAAATTAGTGGTAAAACATATACTGATAGTAATTCCGATTCAAATTTTAATGCGAAGGGTTATGAGTTTTATGTTGACTTTGCTAACCTCAAAGCAATTACATCAAGGTATGTTAAACCAGCGCACATGAAAGTGTTTGCTATAATAATTCCACCTATTGGGGATATGAAAATGACTTTTATTCAAATTGGATTTGGGATGGTTTCGTACTAGTACTATTTATATTGGTAAAAGAAGCCCAAGCGTTAACTTGGGTTTCTTCATTTTGTAGAAAATTCTGGCGCTAATCTAATTTAAGTTTATAAAAAAGATCTCCCGTTGTTTTTATCTTTCCCTTAGAGTTTTTGATTTTGATATCGTGAAAGTAAATTTTAGATGTTTTGAACCCTTTTGATTTTAGTTCTTCCAGTATCCTTCTCATTTCATCGGTAATTGTGCATGTGTCACTTTTATACTCTTGAACAACCCCTGCCCATACCATCAAGGTAAAACCGACAACTTTATACTCATCACTATTAACAGTTAGTTTGCCGTTTTTAATAAAGTCATCATATTTAACTATTTCGTTTTGTTTATAGCCCTCGAGTTGAGGTTGGATAGTCTCTTTTGATTGACAGAATGCAATGGTTGCAATGGTTGTAAATACAATAATAGTAAGTGGTTTTTTCATAAGTGATTTAATAAGAAAACTAGATTACGGGCAATTCCTTATTCTTTCTGTAGTGGCTTATGATGAAGAGTATTCCGACAATAATAAAGGGCATATTGATCATAAGTACAATGGAAATGGTCATCCATGTTGAATGATTCATATGGTAATTGTGGGTGAAGATAAAAGGAGTAAAACCAAGTCCAATCAGCATAAAAATTATACCACCAACTACTTCCCATTTCCAAGCAACTATAAGTAGGGCAATTAAAATGTACGAAGGTATTAAGTGGATTAAGAATCCACCTATTTGTTGCCAAATAGTATATTTTGAGTCAAAAGCATCAATCGCAAACATGCTTATAAAAAGTATTGCAATAATACAAAGTACACGTGGTAACCAATGTATTACCTTAGTTGATGTTTTCATGATTACTTGTTTTATAAGTATTTCCAGTTTTAACACGCATCTTTATCAAAGGTACGTTTATAATTACCCTATGTCAATGATACGGAAAAGAAACTCTAGTTGGAAGAACCATTGAGTTTTTTAAGATTAGAATAATACTTTAAACCATGGTGGCAACCCTTGCGGCAGATTCAATGCAAATTGCTGCAAATGCAGCACCATAGTCAAGATCGATATTTTCCATGGTATCATGGGTATCATGGTAACCCGTACGGTGTAAATCGTAGTTTTCCATGAAAAGGACTATTGGTGCTCCAATATCCGAAAAGATTTGGCCATCGGTGTTGTAAATTGAACTAAATGGATCAAACTTGGTACGTATTTCGCCAGTTAAAGGTAGGTGTTTCGCTATAACAGGGATTGTCTTTCCATCTGTGGTTCTCTTGCCTCTTTCAGCATTATGGCGTTCTGGGTTCTTGTTCCATTCATGAGTACTTGAGTTCCAAATCAGATTTGCAATATGAGCTTCTCTTGCTATCTTCAATGATTGAATGCTTTTCCCGGGAGAAATTTGGAAAATATCCTGCGGATGCTCGCGATTATGCCCAATCATATCCATAACAAATGAGCCGATAATCTTTACTTTTGATAGATCAATTGTCTCGTTATTTTCAATATGCAGTTTTAACGTTTTCTCAATTAGTGCCTGACAGAAATTGCGTGCGCCCATACAATCAGAAGGGAATTCTTCGCCAGTTAAATGGATTAACCAAATATCCCTTTCGAGTTTACCCTCGCTTGCCATCTTTAGGAATATGGGTGCCGCTTGAAGTAGGGTAGAAGTTGCTGAGTAATTATCATCTGCTCCATTTGCCGATATTCTAGCTCCTGATCCTCCGTTATCCTTATCGTAAACATCCTCCATATAAGCAGTATCGTAATGATCGCCCATTACAACCGCCTCGTTCCGATTTTTGCCTGGGATAACAACCAAGATATTTCTTTCGTAGGTATGCCCCTCATGGTTTCGCTTCCAACCACCAAAAGCATCAAATGCAAAATCGGTTTTCCAACCAAAGGGTAGCTCACCACAAAAGGCTTTTCCCTCCATTCCTGCTTTTGCAATTGCATTGCGGTGGCGGTTAATGAGGTAATCACCAAGTTGCTCTAAATCCCTGTGATGATGGGGTAATTGACTTTTTGTAACCTCGTCAAGTACACAATCGGCATTATCCTTGTTAATAAATTTACCATGTGCTAGGTAGAAGATGTCGTTCCACCATGCCTCTTCAAATATTCTTTCCTTTGTAATTTGATAAGTTAATGCTGTAGGAAGAGTTTTTGTTGAGTTTAAAGGTTCAATTACCTTTTCGATGGCTTCTTTAAGTTCTTTGCCAATTTCAGGAGTTTTTGCATGATTTGGGATATCGTTTAACCATTGATCAAAGGTTGAGTGATGATTAAACCTTACCAGGTTTCTTGCAAAATCTCTCGCTAAGGGCTTTTTCCCTAACATCTCCCAATGGTCAAGTAGATTTATGATGTTCTTGGCAGTTTGATGTGAATAGTGATCGTGCTTACAGTTAATATTATGAATTGCCATTAAGTGTGTTTTACGTCTATATAATCGAGGCCAAATCTCCAAAGGACTTTCAAGATTAGGAGTATTTGCTTCATAGGCTGTCATATAGCCAAGTAATGACTCGGAGAGTATCTCATTTTCACCCGTTTTTGATGATAGGAATGCCACAATTGGTCGATGCCAATATATCTCGTGGCTTCCAACACGCATTGCAGGAAATAGGAATCGGTAACCAAACAATCCGCCGGAAGCAAGCATCGATTCAACTTTCGATATTTTTTGTGATGATGCATGTGGTCCATCAAGCAAAAGGTTGAAATCACGTGTCCATATCTGACAATTACGGGCCATTGGTTTATCGTACAAACCCATTGAATCGAGTTCCGTACTGAAAAGTACTTTAATTAAAGGCGCAATCCTAGGTTGGGAGAGCAATTCATCCTCATGAGTGTGCACTCTTTGCCAACGATGTGTACGGTGATAAGAATTTTGAACTAAATCCTGATGAAAATCGTGATTATTTCCAGCCTTAGGCTCATGTAGCCATCCCGATTGGGGAACTTTAAGTCCACCAATTCCACTATGTCTTGAAACAAGTTTAAGCAAAGGAATTTGCATTGCCATAGGAAGTTCTTTTTGTAGTTTTCTATATGTTGGCATACCCCAGAACACAAGGCTTCCTGGGAAAGGAAGTAATGCAAGTTTTCCTGATAGATAGAGCAGTTTTACTTCGCTTGGTAGTTTAGCGAATGGACAAAAGGTTAAGAGAAATTTTGTATCGTTATACGTTGAATTGCTATTTAGTATAAACCTATCAGTCCATTTGGGCAGATTGATTGAAGTATCATAAGGAAGTACTCTAAAGCCTATTCCTTTTAAGTCCTCCCAACTCTCAATCTTTATGTCATAAGCATCCTTGAAAATGGTTGAAATAAATGTTAAAGAATCCTTTTCACCTATTTCATTAACAGGATCTTTAAAAAAACTTTTCCAGAAGACCTTTTCAGGTCCTTGTTCGCTATTTCCAAAAAGAGTCCAGCGAACGCGTCCTTTGTCATCCTGAGTTTTAGATAAAGCCAAGGGAAGAAATGAAACAAATTTTTCGTGTTCGAGTTTGCCAGCGAAAGATGCCAAATCTGAAGGCCAATATGGATTGTCGATTAGATTATGTCCTCCATGTCCTGAGATATGATATTCGGTTAAACCTTTGCCCAACTTTTCGATATAGTGCATTATTTGCTTTGCTATATGCTCAATTCCTGGTTTTAACTCCAGTTCCTCTTCCAGTTCAGGGATGTACCAACCAAATTCATCATCATTATGGAAAATCGACGAATCAATTTCACCGTAAGGGCTAAAACCAACCCTTGGGGGAGGCATAAACTCTGAGTATGCTTGTAGATGAAATTTCCCTTCACCCTCAAACCAAGGGTAGTTATCAATTAGCTTACGCCAACCGTAAGAACTTGAATTCACCATATTTTAGTTTGATTATTGTTCGGTTATACTTTTCTTTTGCAGTTTCTTATGAATTTTTGTTATTTCTACCAATGCCGCTGATCCATACCAAGGATGAAGTTCCATAACTAAAGAACCCGCTTGAATTGCAGGATCCATTTCGGTAAGTTTTTTTGCATCTTCAAGTGAACTAACATTAAAAATATATATCCCACGAATATCTTGATCATCTAGGAATGGCCCAGCCATAATTAGCTTACCTTCATCGGCTAGTTTTTGAATATTATGAAGATGTGCCAGTAAAAGATTCTTTGCTATAATTGTATCGGTTGAGCGGTTAGGGCCTTTTTTAAGAAAAGCCATAACATAAGCTTTCATGCCAAATTGATCAGCACCTAATTTTTCGGCAAGGGTTGAATCATATTGGTTTGGATTTACCTTCACTATTTCAGTTTTACTTGAACAGTTAGCAAGGACTACTGAAAATACTATTAAAATATGTATTCTCATATAAAAGATTTATTGGTTAAAAGGTAAGTAAATAATGAATACCAGACAACATTACCATCGACTAAACTAGTAAAGAGTATGTTAGAATAACTATCAATAATAAATTGTATATTTGTTTAAAGCGATTTTAAAATGTCAACATTTATTATTCCTGATATTCATGGATGCCTAAAAACATTGACTTTTCTGTTAGAAGAGAAATTGAAAATCTCTCATAGTGATAGGGTTTTTATGCTTGGGGACTATATTGATAGAGGTCCTGAAAGCGCAGGTGTTGTTGAGTATATTATTGGATTAATTGAAACTGGTTATAATATAAATTGTATCAAAGGAAACCATGAGCAGTTACTTTTAGACACGGTAGAAGGTAGTTCAATGTACTATAACCTTTGGATGCTCAATTCAGGTGATGATACATTGATTAGTTACTCGTTAAAGTTCAAAATGCCATATGAAGAAGGTAATTATAAATGCATTCCAGATAAACATATTGAATTCTTTAAATCACTTCCTGCATACTTAATTGTAGATGATAATTATGTATTAGTACACGGTGGACTTGATTATAGGCTTAAAGACCCTTTTTCTGACGAAAAAAGTATGATGTGGAAACGCCCTGAGCACATACCTGATACATTAGTTCCAGGAAAAAAAATCTTTCATGGTCACACTCAGATTAGTTTAGAAACTATAAAGCACAGATTAAATATTCCAGATGTCAGACTTATTAATCTAGATGCCGGTTGTGTTTATAAAGGTCAAGGCCCTGGTTTAGGATATTTAACTGCATTTAATGTTGAAAAATGGGAATTGCTTTGGGTTGAAAATATTGAGGCATAGTAATTTGATCGATTTTATGTAGAAAATAAAAAAGACCCATTAAAGGGTCTTTTTTATTTAATGTAGTTCCCAATAGTGTTTATGACGAGTTTAATTGTAACTATAAATATACTCTACATTTAGTGAATTTAATTTTTAAAATATAAATTAATTACATAACATAAATTATATAATAAATTGAAATATAAATAAATATAATTAAATTATACCACTACATGTTATATTAAAACCTTTCGGTAATTACTTTACAGTAAAGTATATTTTAATTTTCAAAATAATCTACATTTGAAGTGTTGAATTCAATCGAAATAGCATGGTATTATTTAAAAACTCGAACGAGGTTATTGAACTTATTGAGAAGTTCTTTGACAATGTTGATCAGTCTTTGCTTCTTTTTAAAGAAGGTGTAAGTAATTACTTGTATAAGAAGGCGGATAATTTCAACGAGAATTTGATTTCGGTTGCCAAATTGGAATCAAATGCAGATATAATAAGAAGGGATATTGAGAATAAATTGTATACCCACTCATTATTGCCACAAATGCGAGGTGATATTATGAGATTATTAGAGGAGTTTGATGTTGTTGTAGATCTTGTAAAAAAAAATCTCTACCAGTTTGAAATAGAGTCTCCTAATATACCAGTGGAGTTAAATCAAGAGTTCATGAAGCTTACCGAAATATCCCTTCTAGCTGCAGAATCAGTTATTCCTGCAGCTAGAGCATATTTTAGAACTCCGGACACTGTTAAAGATCAGTTACATAGAGTTTATTTTTACGAAAAGGAAACAGACAACCTTGCAATTACAATAAAAAGAAAGGTTTTTAAAGAATTTGATAATCTGAAGTTAAGTGAAAAGTTTCATTTAAGGTATTTCACATTGCATATTGAGGATATATCAGATACCGCTGAAAAAATTGCAGATATCCTCTCAGTTATGGCTATTAAAAGAACCATTTAATTATGTTTTTGTTTTTTTTAATTGGTGGATTATTTCTCGGTTGGTTTATAGGTTCAAGAGATGCATTTAACCTCTATGGAAATGCTATTTCTTCTAGAATTGTGAATGTAATATGGTTTTTAGTTTTTATTTGCTTCTTTTTAGTTATTGGTGCTGTTTCACAAGGCAAAGCGACATCTGATTCAATTTCAAATTTAGGATTAATAGATTCTCCAATTGCTTCTTTTATAATTGCTTTAGCTGCAGGGTTAACAGTTTACGTAGCGGAGAGGTTAAATTATCATTTTTCTATTATTCAGTCTGTTGTTGGTGCTATAATTGGTTGGAATTTATTTGCGGGAAATCTAGGGAGTTTAAAACCTTTGTCATTAATTTTCTTAGTTTGGCTAATTGCACCAGTACTTGGTGGAATTTTTTCTGCATTATTTTATTTGTTTGTAAAGAGACTTCTAACAAGACTCAAAGTTCACATTATTATATTGAATGTGTATCTTCGATATACGATTATAATCTCAAGTGCTATAGTAGGTTTTTATTTTGGTGCAAATAATATAGCAAGCATAGTTGGTGCGTTTAAGAACATTGCGCCGGGGGTTCAACTAAACTTTGATATACTTCAAATTTCTGGAGAGCAGATTCTCTGTTTCTTTGGATCGTTAATGATTATTATTGGAATCTTCTCTAATCAGAAACTGTACTCTAACGATCAGGGTGATGATTACCAAATGATGCAACCAGAAACAAGCGTTGTCTTGATTTTGGCTCAAATATCGGTTCTTATTATTTTCACGTCACAAGGTTTGTCAAATCTGCTAGTTTCAATTGGCCTTTTTGCTATTCCTCTGGTGCCAATATCAATATCACATGTGGCTACAGGATCATTAATAGGGATTGGGGTTGTAAAAGGTGGGCACGAGATAAATATTAAGAAAGTTATAAGTATGATTGGGGGAATATTCTTAACTGTGGCTTTCTCTTTAATGATTTCATTCATCCTACTTCTTATTGCTAAGAATGTTTTTAATATATCAGGTTTAGGGAGCGTGCATGGTACAATTGAAGATATTAACTCATTGCAGGTAAATTCAATACATAAATTTATTGGAGTTAATATTTTATGGTACCTATTTATCATAGTACTTCTTGGCATTATAGCAATTATAACTATTTATTTTTATAAGCAGCGTAGGGTTTGGCATTATACTATGTCAAGGCTAAACCATGAACGCAAGGAGCATAATGAGGCTTTGCAAGCCTTAACTGAGGCTAATCTGAAAACTATAATACTTGAGAATTCATCACTCAACGATAAACTTGAGTATAAGCATAAGGAGCTTATTTATTACGCTCTAAACATTGTTGAACAACGCGAATACTTAGTTTTTATTTATAACAAACTTAAGGAAATACAGAAACATCAAGACCAAACTGAGCTACAAAATAAAATCAACGAACTGCTTATTAATGTTAGGCAAAAAATGGCTTCAACAGAGAAAGTGGATGCGTTTTATGTTAAGATAGAACAACTTCATCAGAATTTTACAAAGAGACTTATTGATCGATACCCTGATTTATCTGAGAAGGAGCAGAACCTAATAAAACTTCTTCGCTTAGGGTTTAGCTCTAAAGAAATCGCTCCACTTTTAAATATTTCACCTAAAAGTGTTGAGATTAGTAGATATAGATTACGAAAGAAACTTCAACTTGAGAAAGAAGATAACCTAATCAAATTTATTAACAATATCTAAACATTTGAATATGAGCAAATTAAAACAATTCGTTATCGTATTGTTCCTCATTTCCTCTTGTTCTCTCGGAAATGTTTCCGGGCAAGAGTTGAATGTTACAGGAACTATTACTTCTAGCCTTGACGGCAAACCAGTAAGTGATGTTAAGGTTCGCGTTAAAGGAGAAAAGGAAGTAGGCGCTATCACAGATGCAAATGGGAATTACTCCATTAAAGTTGGAGTTAATACCTCGGGTGAGTTGATTTTTACTCATCCAGATTTTGATTCCTTTGAGGTTTACACAAATTCACGAAGCTTAATCAACGTGACATTAGAGTCAGTTGTAAGGTATAATGCCTATGGGCAAATAGTTAACCGTGCTCCGCTGAACATAGAAAGTCGGAATGGAATATTAACATTTGAATCTGCAGACCAAATGTATAAAACATGGTTCGACCTTCGAGTTAACTTTGATGGAGCCCACTATTTTGATAAAGATACTTACAACAAGCTTGGCGATGGCTTCACAATTCGTCGACTACGTTTTGCAATGAAAACCGTTCTTTATAAACACTGGACAGGTGAGGTAGATTTGAATTTTGCAGGTGGTCAGCTCGATGTAAAGGATGCTTTTATGGGTTATCGTTCCGATCCTCATAAATATTATATTAAGGCGGGTTATTTCAAAGAACCGATATCAATGGAAACTACAACCACTTCAAGGTATCAGACATTCATCGAAGAACCTTTTATGACCGAATTTGCGCCAGCACGTCAGCTAGGATTTAATATTTCAAAATGGGATACTAAATATTTAGCAGTAGCTGGTATACATTTTAACGATGTCGAAAACTTAGAGGTTACTACGTACTCGCAAGATGATAATAAGGCGAACGGCACCGACGAAGGTTACTCTTTAACAGGTAAATTTGTATTTCGCCCAATTAATGATGGGAGTAAGCTGATTCATCTCGGCATTTCTGGTTCATATCGTACCCCAAAAACCAGCTGGGAAATCCCCAATACCTATCGGATTTCACTCCGCGATATGACAAGCATAAGCCGTAAAAAGTACCTAGATACTGACGATATTACGAATGTTGAATCCTATACGCTATTGGGCGGTGAACTATCGGCCAGCTATAACAACATTAAGTTTTCAAGCGAATACATCCTTAACAATGTAAAAAGAAAAACAGGGTTCGAAGATTATCAGGCCAGCGGCCTATACGCTTCGGTAGCTTATCTGGTTTTTGGCGGGAAATATAACTACAACGAGGAAGAAGGCGAATTTTCTCAGGTTACAAGAGGCAGAAAGTGGGGCGATATAGAGCTTGCCTTGCGTTACGATTATATCGACCTAAACGACACTAAAGCGCAGATTATGGGCGGAAGTGCTAACGGTTATACGGCAGGAGTTACTTATCATGTTAATCCTAACATAAAATTCATGCTTAACTACTCGTACATTGACCACGACAGGTATGCCAGCGGAAAAGGAAAACTATATGTGGGTCATGATGCTGATGGTAACTTAACCAAGGATTATACTAAAGTAGTTGACAGCAAGGGAAACGCTGGCGACGATTATGGCTTTGTACAATTCAGAGCTGAAATTGACTTCTAGTACTATTTAATTCAAACAATATAAGAAAATGAAAACAAAATTGTTTTTTACAATACTTTCAATCGCAGGGATTTTCATTTCAAGCTGCGTGAAAGACGAGGTATATAAAGATAAAACTATTGTTTCTGATGTTACTTTGGTAATCAACGAGGTTGCTTCGAACAATGGGGATCCAAATCCTGATTGGTTGGAAATATACAACCCATCCGATGTAGAGGTTGATATAAGTGGGTTTGGTGTTTATGACAAGCCCGCAGCGATATTTACCTTTCCTATTGGTACTAAAATCGCTGCAAAAGGTTATTATGTAGTTACTTGTGATGTAACTTTAGCAAATACAGATCCAACCCATTATGCAGCGTTTGGACTTTCTTCAGGCGGGGAATCCGTTTATTTGGTTGATGCTTCCTTGGCAATTATCGATCAGGTCGATTTTCCCGCATTATCAGTGGGTGTTTCGTATGCAAGAATTCCCGATGGTGGTAATACCTTTGAAAACGCAAATCCTACCAAGGGTGCTACAAATAGCAATACGAACGAAGCCCCTGTAATCCAAGCCGATACTCTAGTTACCGGAATGGTTAACGATAATGTTCGCTATCAGTATGATATAGTGGTTAAGGATGCCTCGGGAGTTGATGATGTAAAGCTATGGATGCAAACTCCAACTGAAACATTCTATTTTACTATGGCTCCAATGGGATCAGGTAATTACAGGCTCTTATTACCCTTGCTAACAAAAGGTGATGTTGTAAAATACTACATCGAGGCAACCGACGAAACCGGTTTAAAAACCACCTTTAAGCCCGAGGATGGTGACTACTTTAGTTTTACCGTGGCTGATGGGTTAGCAGTATTTAATAGCGTTGTAATATCGAACAGCAATCCTGCGGCTCTCGAAGATATTACCGTAACCGTTAATGCATATGATAACGGAGGCGTTTCGGCAGTACGCTTATACTACCTGGTTAACGATAATGTTGCCGACAATAAAGTTTCAGTTGATTTAACCTATTCTGCTGCTACTGGGGTTTGGACAGGAACCATTCCTGGGCAGGCTGATGGCGCAATAATCCGCTACTACATTAGAGCAACTGATAATGCCTCAGTAAAATCTTACTATCCTGTAGAAGAGCTCAATTCTGATGGAACTGTCATAGGTGATTTTAACCATGATAATGCAACTACTTGGCCGCAAATCAATGTTGAACCATTTGTTGTTGAATTGATCCTTAACGAAATTTGTGGTAAGCAAACAGTTGATGACGATTGGGTAGAAATATATAATCCAACTGATGCAGAAATTGATTTAAACGGTTATACTATTGTAAAAACGGATGAAGTAGGAACAGTATCAACAATCTTTACCGAAACAATTCAAAATAAAATTGCCTCTCATGCATATTATGTTATAAAAACAATTCAAGTTGGAAGCGAGTCACATTTAACGGGTGGAATTTCGAATACAAAGAATGTTAAACTTGAATTAAAGAATGCTGCAAATAAGGTTAAAAGTTCCTTCGAAAAAACCTCAACAAACTTAATTGGAGGACATCCAACTGATGGTAGCTATGCACGTATCCCTAATGCAACGGGGGATTGGACTATTGCTACCACATACACTAAAGGTGCTCCAAATAACTAATTTCGTTTGATACCTTTTAAAGTGAAATATAGCAGAGCGAAATCGCAATTCTACGCAGGTAGTTGCGGTTTCGCTACAAAACAAAGGATTCTTTTATCCTTGTGGTTACTAATGCTTATATATGCTTGTAGTAATCGAAAGGAAAGTAATCTGCCAATGCTTACTCCTGTTGAAATATACGATATTGATATACCGGAAACATCCGATTTATGCTTCGGGTCATCAACAAGTGTTTTATATACGGTAAGCGATAATACGGCAAAAGTGTACAAGATTTCGACTAAAGGGAAAATCCTCTCAGAGCTTAAGTATACAGGTAACGATTTGGAGGGAGTTACATACGTTGACAACCAGTATATTTATATAGCGGAAGAACGATTACGTGAAATTGTCAAACTCGATTTACAGGGGAATCAAATTGGGCTAAAGGCAATACCCGTTAAAATAAACGATGCGAACAATGGGCTCGAAGGTATTGCGTACGCCGCTTTCAACCAGCATTTTTATATAGTCAACGAAATGAACCCGGATTTACTGATCGAAACCGATAAAAACCTGAACGTTCTGAATTCCTATACATTATCATTTGCCAACGATTACTCGGGCATATGTGTTGATAATGTTAACCAGAACCTTTGGATAGTAAGCGACATGTCAGCTACTGTAAACAAGTGCACCATGCAGGGAGACGTAATTGAAAACTATCGGATTCCCGTTTACAATGCCGAGGGTATCGCATTTGACCCTGAAAGCAATAATATATATGTTGTTAGCGATGCCGAAGCAAGGCTATACCTTTTTAATTTAAACATTTAACAATCATAATAATCATGGTAAAAGAAGAATTGAAAGTAGGTGAGATATCAAAGCCACGTTTTGAATTTCGCACATTTGGACAAAATTTTGAAGAGGCAGCAAAACGTATGGCTCGTCTTTCAGCAATCGTTCCTGAGAAAGACTGGGAAAGAATGTCTGAAGAGATTTATATTATGTCAAGGACTAATGACTTGAACAATACTAAGGTTCGCGATGGAAAGTTAGATATTAAAACCTTTGTTCAATCAGTGGATGGCTTAGAGCAATGGAATCCCTTGTTAAAAGCTGAGTTTCCTGTTAAGGTTGATGTTTTAAAAGATCAACTTTTTCCTGCTTTTAAGGTTGAGATACCAAAGTTCACCAAGGATGTTTATACATTCGATGAGTTTCTAGAAGTTATTAAGAAACATCCAGACTTAGCTGCTGTTCGTGTTAAAAAACAACGTTTTGGTTATATGGTTAACGGAACAATTTGCGAGGTTGCTAATGTATGGATTAATGGTGCTAAAGTGGTAACCATTAACTCTGAATCTACCGAGGTTGATGATATCAAAAAAACAATTAAAGATATTAAACTCGAAGGGGTAGAGAACATCAATTACCTACAAGCTATTAAGAGGGTTATCGGGATGATTGATAAGAAATTAGCTAATGAGTAATTGTCAAACTAATCAAAAACTAAGTAAATGGCACAAGAAATAGAACGTAAATTCCTTGTAAAAGGCGAGTTCAAAAAATTTGCAGCAAAGCAAACCCGTATAATTCAAGGGTATCTATCTTCAATACCTGAGAGAACAGTTAGAGTTAGAGTTAAAGGTGATAAAGGTTATATCACTATAAAAGGTATTGGAAACGCTGCTGGTGCAAGTCGTTACGAATGGGAAAAGGAAATTCCTGTTGCAGAAGTAATGGAACTGCTCAAAATTTGTGAACCTGGGGTTATCGATAAAACTCGTTATAACGTTCCAGTAGGTGGATTCACCTTTGAAGTGGACGAGTTTTATGGCGAAAATCAGGGTCTAGTTGTTGCTGAGGTTGAACTAAAATCTGAGTCAGATGTATTTGAAAAACCTGAATGGCTTGGCGTAGAGGTTACTGGAGATGTTAAGTACTATAACTCTATGTTAATGAAAAACCCATATACAAAGTGGTAATAAGTTTGGTTTTAGGGGTGATTGTTAGCCTGCTCTAGATGAATAATTCTAGAGCAGGCATTTTAAGAAATTTGAGACATAATAAATTTTCAGAATAATGACCGATCAAAACGTTGTTAATAGTTCAGATAAGCCTTTCGATCCATTGGATATGCAAAACTATCGAATCGATAGGTTACCCAAACGTAAAAAAGGGAATTTCGAAAGATGGTTAACAATTATAGGCCCTCCGTTGGCCATTCTGTCCTTCATCCTTTTAGGATTTGTTTTCAAAATACCTTTCTTGGAGAATATAAACCCTGCTCATCTTTCAAAACAGGCTAAGGAGGTTTTTGATAGTATTGGTGCTGAGGCGTTTTCGAGAAATAATACCATTTTGCTTGGGATTTTTGTTGCTGGGCTTATTCTTTGGATTACCGAATCGATTCCTAACTATCTAACTTCATTAATTCTAATTGCAGCAATAGTATTAACAGGTGTTTTGCCCGAGAAAGAAGCCTATGCAGAGTTGGGTAACCCTGTAATGTGGCTAAATATTATGTCGTTTGTTTTGGCTAGTATGCTTGTTGCAACTGGTGTTGCTAAACGTTTTGCACTTTGGTTCATTATTAAGTTTGGGAAAAATGCTGGATCAATTTTTCTGAGTTTTATAGTCATCAATATTGTACTATCTGCTTTTATTTCGGCTACCACAGCTAAAGCAGCAATTTTGTTACCAATATTTATGGTAATTGCAGCGATCTATGGCGCTCGTGGCGGTGAGTACCGTAATAACTTTGGAAGAAGCGTTGTGTTACAAAATTTATTCTACATAAACATTGGAGCAAGCGGTTTTCTTACCGGATCAGGTGCAAACCTGTTTGCAGGAGCCTTAATTGGAGGCGCTATAAGTAGTAGCGTTTTCTTTACCGATTGGATGCTGGCGCAGTTTCCAATGATGATATGCCTTATGCTCCTTGGTTATTTACTTGCTATGAGAGTTTACTTCCCTTTAAAACCATCAGAACGATTACCTCAAATTGAAGGGGGAATGGCTCGTCTAAAAGAAGAGTATGCGAAACTTGGTAAATTCAGCTTACTTGAGAAGAAAGCGGTAGTAATTTTTATTCTAATCCTTGGTTTCTGGTCTACCGATAAATTACATGGAATAAGCCCAACCGCAGTGGCATTTGTGGGGGCTATTGTTGCTTTGCTGCCCCGGATTGGTGTAGTGAAATGGAATGAAGTCGACATACCTTGGCATTTAATGCTATTCTCGGCTGGAGCCTATGCTTTAGGTGCTGGTTTTGCCTCTACAGGGTTACCTACCATTGGTGTTAATGCTTTTTTCGATCATATTGGAATAGGCGATCAAACACCTTTCTGGAAGCTTTATTTGCTTTTAACTGGTGTGATGACGTTAAGTGCATTACTTTTTGAATCGAAAACCATGCGAGCAATGATTTTTGTGCCAATAGCAATTGGTGTCGCGGGTAGATTTAACCTGAGCGTGATTAGCTTGGCTTTGCCAGTCGCGTTTATGATTGAGCATGTTTATGTTCTGCCTTTCAATAGCAAACCTGCTGCTCTGCTATATGAAACGGATCATTACAGTATTGTAGATACATTCAAGTTTGGTATTACAATGATGATTATTGCTTGGGTGTTAAATATTATTGCTGGCGAAACTTGGTTCAGACTTTTGGGCATTACTCCAAATGGCGTATTTGGAATATTCTAGTTGAAATCTAATTGTAATTAAATGGTTGTAACTTTTTATTTTGATATTCAATCCAGAATTAGGGTATGATTGAGGAGGTTGTTAAAATTCATGATAAGTTTACTTTGGAGATTAAGCTTGGGTTCATTGCTCGAAAAAAGCAACCAGTTAGCGATTTTCTATTGAATATTTGGATGTTTATTCCGAATAGTCTAGATGTTAATAGTGCAACTTATAGTAAGTCGGATTTTTATAGAGACATTAAGTCAAATATCAGGTTGATTACTCCGGTATATCTTTTGCGAGATATAGTTGGCAATCTGAATTCACCAGTTGTTTTATTAGAAAATGCAATTGGAAAATTAGCTTCTAATCCATCTCGTTCAAATTCTGAGAACTATGAGTTCCATATTAAAATGTTTCTTTCAATCCTTAAAAGTGCCTTACGAGAACATGTTGACCATATTATAAAAAATAGTATATCGGAGGATAACGCTTATTTGGTTGATGAGTATGTTGATAACGTTTGCAGAATTACCGAAACCTATAGAAGCCTTAGAAGGAAAGTAAATGTTCCTACTATTTCAAAGGAAAGGTTTGACTACTATTTGTTTGGTGATGAGTTTATGAGTAACATAGTTGAACAGCATACTTTTAAATTGGTGTCTGGTCTTAAGAATAAGCCGACAAGTGAAAAAATATTGAATAAACTCCTTTCGCTAATCAAGCTAGAGGTTGAGTACAAGAAACAGAAAGGATACCCGATTGTGGAACCAAAAAGTGTAGTGAATAATAGAGAATTGGTATCTAAACTTGGAATGTTAAAGAAGTATGCTGAAAGCGAACTATTTCTTACTGCAAATAAAAAGAAGGATGGTTTAATGATCGAGCAAATATATTTGAGCATTGCTGCTGGGATCTCTATGATTTTTGCAACAATAGTTGCTTTTTCTTTCCAACAAAAATTTGGAAATTTTACAATTCCTCTATTTGTAGCACTGGTGATTAGCTACATGCTTAAGGATAGAATAAAAGAGCTTGGACGATACTACTTTGCTCACAAACTCAGCCATTTCTATTTCGATTATAAAATCAAAATTAGCTTGAATAAGCTATTCATTGGATGGAGCAAGGAAGCAATGGATTTTGTTTCAAATCGGAAAGTTCCCAAAGAGGTACTTAAGAACTTGAATCGCTCCTCTATTGAAGATGCAAACAATAGAGACAGTAATGAGCAGGTGATTTTGTTTAAAAAGTTTTTACGTTTAAAAAGAAATAATATTGACAGAAGCATTCAATATTCTACTTTAGGAATGAATGAGATTATAAGAATCAATCTTTTGAGGTTTACGCAAAAAATGGATAACCCAATCGTTCCTCTTTATGCTTTGAATGATTCGAATGTTTCAGTTGTTGAAGGAGAAAAGGTTTATTCAATTAACCTAATAATGCAATTTAGCAACGAGGATCGTGTTGAGTATCATAAATATCGTGTTTTGTTAAACCGCGATGGAATAAAAGGGGTGGAAATGGATTAGTTGTTTTGTTTTAGAGTAAGAAGAAATCATTGAGTTCGCAATTTGCATTTGTTCCATAAATTAGTTGTTTACTAAGGATTGTTTCATATATAATTCGATTCAAATGAGGAGTACAGGTTTTAACAAGATGATTGGTTTAAGAACAAAAATCAACCTGATAATTGGTTCGTTTTTTTTGTTTGCCATTATTTCGTTATATGTTTTTTACAAGCAGCAAGTAAGCAAGACATTTAACGATACTCATGCTTTTATGTCCGAGAGTTTAGTCGATATAAAAGAGATGATGGGAATAGTTGAAACATTAACCGATAGTGGGTTCACCAAAACCGATTATAGGTTACTGAAACCGTTCTTTCAGTCCAAAAAATACTACGATACGGGCTACCCTTTTTTGATTAAACGTGATGGGACATATCTTATACACCCTTGGAAGGAAGGGTCGAATGAAGCGCAATCCTCAAATCATATAAAACGGTTGTCGTATGGCGAGGGTTCTGGTTATTTTAGGTATGTTTTCTCGGGCGATGGGCGTATGAAATGGCAATATGTTAACTACTTTAAGCCTTACGATGCATATATTACTGTTACCTTTTATGAAGATGAGTTCTTTAAAAACCTGTCTGAGCTAAGATCTTTATTAATAATATTTGTTATTTCTGGTGTTGTTATCTTTTTACTTGGGACGTTCATTGTAATTAATCCAATTGTAAGTGCAATAAATCGGATAAAGTATAGTATTGGAGATGTTGCCAAAGGAAAAACTGTTGAAACAATAAACATTCGTCGTCGCGATCAGATAGGCGAGATGACAAACTCAATTAACGCTTTGATTGTTGAAATTGCCGATAAAACGCGCTTTTCGAACGAAATTGCTAAAGGAAATTTAAGTTCTAAACTTGAATTAGCAAGTGATGATGATATTTTAGGAAAGTCGCTGATCAATATGCGCGATAATATTGCTAAATCTAATGAATTGGAGAAAGTGCGTAAACTGGAAGTAGAACAACAGAATTGGAGCAGTTTAGGGTTAGCACAATTTGGCGATCTTTTACGCGAGAGAATTACAAACATGGACGATTTTACCTACAAAATTGTTAGCTATATTGTAAAGTATGTAGATGCAAGTCATGGAGGATTGTTTTTGCTTAGTACTGAAGGTTCAAATCGTAATTTCCTCGAATTAGCTGCTTGCTATGCATATAACAAGCGTGAACTTTTTACAAAAGAAATTGCAGTTGGAGAAGGATTGGTCGGCGAGTGCTTCGTGCAGAAGGAAACGATGCTTTTATCCGATATTCCTGATACTTATTCTATGATTACGTCTGGCTTAGGCAAGAGTAAGCCTCGTAATATTCTTTTAGTTCCCTTAAAGACTGATGAAAATGTTATTGGGGTAATAGAACTAGCTTCATTTAATCCTTTCGAGCAGCATGTTGTAAGTTTTATAGAGAAGATTGGACAGAGTATTGCTTCAACTATAACGAATATAAAGACAAACATACGAACTGCTCAACTTTTAGAAAAGTCGAAGGAACAAGCTGAACAAATGCAATCGCAAGAGGAAGAACTACGTCAGAATATGGAGGAGTTACATGCAACGCATGAAGAGATGAGCCGCAGGGAGAAAGAGTTAATCGATAGAATTAAACGATTAGAGGAAGAGAAAGAGAAATTACAGCTTCAAATCCAATCTTCAAAAAACTCCGAATAGAGGAGATTGTGACTATTTTTTAATGTTTTATAGATGGGCTTTTATACATCCATCCGGTTTTTATCATCTCAATATGATGGTTATTATGTTTAAATGGTTGTGTTTAAGCCATAAACTATAGCCCAAACACTTAAAGTCCTGTAAAATGTTTGCTAGAGCATACAACGATATTGTTAACTTCTTAAGTTTTACAAATGGTCTTCGGGATTTGCGTAAAAAGGTCAATCTTAGTATCGATCTTCCTGAAATTATTATTCATTTCCCAAATTCTCACCCAAGAGGTTTTATCAAAGAGTTTAAGAAGCGCCGAACAACCATTGTAGAGTCGTATCTGCAAATCACTAAAAACCTTGAGTCGATAAGCTATAACGAGCGTATTGATGCGCTACGTTTACTGGCCGAGCATATTACATATTCCCGTTCGCTGAAAATGCCTTTGAATACTGCTCGCGTTCAGCTTGCACTGATGAAGGCGGTTGTTAAGAATCGAGATAATAAGCGGGTTCAACTGGAGCTTATGCGTGATTTTACTGTTTCGTCATTCGGCCACCCAAGGGATATTCGGCGATTCTTGAATAAGTTCGATATTATTGAAGTCCCCGAAACAGGAGAGGAGCTGAAAGATCTGAAGATGGGCTGGGATTTTCATGTCCATGATAATACTTCTTATGGTCTTAAAACCCCAATGCAGCTTATAATTGATGCCTTTATAAAAGGCATTTCAGAGTTGACAGTAGTTTATACCGATCTTGATAACGAGGAAGCCATACTCGAAGTGCTTGAAGCAGGTAAAATACTTGGCATTCGTGTAAATATTGCTTTGGAGTTTTCGGCTATCACAAATGGATATAGGTTTCATTATATTTACATTCTACCTAATTTTTCAAGCAACAAAAATAAGTTCAAGAAGTTTTTAAAAGAGAAGTCAAAAGATTTTAAAGAGTTTCTGAACGAGTTAGAGGAGAACTACAAAAAAAGAAGGAAAACAATTAGCCTTCTTATTGAAAATTTTAATACAAATCATCTACCAAAAATCAATAATGGTTATGCGCCAGATTCAATATATTACCTTGAACCTCTATCAATTAACGACGATATCAATTATTCCCCAATAGGTATATTTTCACATCGTCAGCTAGGCGAACTATTATATCCAAGGTTAGAGAAAGTACTTAAAAATAGGGCTTTATACGCTACTTCAATAAAGAATAGGGTTGATAATGCTCCTGAACTTTTTACTTCTCAGGAAATAGAATTAATTAATACAGAGTTCGAGAAAGTTCGATCGCAGTATAGAGACATTGACCCCGAGAAGGTTCGTTTGGAGTACTTTGCCGATAGTGAATCGCTTGTTCCTGATTCGGAGGTAAGTAGCCTTGAGGATATATATAACCTGGCAAAAAAATCAGAAGGAACTATCAAATTTATTCAACCCCTTGAGCACGGGCTACAGGCAGCCATTGATGTTATTCTGAGTAATTGTAGTATGTTCTCACATACTGAGATTTTCAATATTTACGATACAATAGAAGCCAAAGAAGACGATTTCATACTATTCACCAAGTTTATTCGCTTACTGAACCAAGGGCAGAAAGCAGGATTGGCAATGTTTTTTAAGGAGAATAAGCTATGTTATGATGATCGAAATTTGGAGAAGGCCCTTGAATATCTGAAGAATAATACCCTTATTCCTGCTATAGGCAGTGATGCAACTGGCCGATCGACCCTAGCTCCTGGAATGGGTTTTGTTTTCGAAAATAGATTACCAAAGCATCAGCGAAAGTACTTTAAGAAAAGGCATTATAATATGCCAAACGAGGTTTCCGATTTGGTGTACAAACTTTCAAAAGTCCAAAAAACTCCTTTGAAAACGAATGAGAAACCTAACATTATTTGTCTTGGGAAGGTTAACTCAACAAAAAAGAATCTTTTAGGTGATGAGAAGGTTGAAAAACCTATTTCACCTTTAAGAGCATGGACATATCTTAACCCTGCAATTAGAAATTTCATTTTTATCTTAATCGGCTTTATTCCTGCATACTTCACTGTAGGAATTGAGTTTGCTTGCTTGTGGATGGTAATAACTGGTTCCCGTAACATGTTTGTCGATGTCATCTCAAGCAATGGGTTAAAGCCAAATGATTGGCATTATCAGGATATAAACTGGACTAACCTTGCACACTCCCTTTTCTGGACAGGTTTCTCGGTTCCTATTTTGGGTTTTGTAAAACTAAATTTTGATGCTTTATGGAGTTGGCAGCACGATGGAGCTGAATACGAGTTGGTAAAGTTCTTTTTTATTAACACAACAAATGGCATATACTTAGCAACACATAACTATATCAGGGGGTTTGATAAGGTAACAATTCGGGCTAACCTTTTCAGAAGCATTATAGCATGGCCTTTTGCCACCCTTTTTTCGCCAGTAGGCAATGCAATAGGAATTCCTAGTATTGTTCAGGCTAAGTTCTGGTCCGATTTTGTTGCTTCAATCATTGAAGGCTCTGGAAAGTATAAAAATATTCTAAAACTTAAGGATAATATAATGCAGCGTTTACTTCCAGAATTACATAGCGATGATGAGGAAACTGTGAACCTAGCAATTCTCGATTTGATCTACTTTATTGATGAAAGTCCTAGAGCCAAAACTGCTTTTATGAAGCAGGTTATGGATAAAAAATCATTTTGGGAGAACTTTAAAGAGTCATTAAAAGTACATAAGAAGAAGGGTCTTGAATCAAACCATTTGTATTATACCATAAAACGACAACTTACTAAAAATGATCGGTATAATGAATTGACAGAGTACATTATCACTCATTACAATAGAGAGCATAGTATTTATTTGTTGCAATTACTTTCGAGTAATTACGATAGCATAACCAACTTATTGAATAAGACTGATTAGCCATTTAGAATTGAAAGATTGAACGCATAACTGCGAGATTGGTTAATCAGACAATAATAAAGCCATAATTCTTTCATGCGGGATTAGACCTATTAGTTCTGCATTTTTAAATGCCTTTTTATGCTATGCTTGCTTTCGATTAGTGTAACGACTATTTTAGATAGTATTGGCAGAATCGCTTAGTCTCTATGAAATATCGAAAAAGAAAGTAAATTCTATTCAAATTTCTATAATGACCTACTGTTGCTAATTTATGCGCTATCCTTTGAGGGTTTTCTCGTTTCGGTTCTAATAACTATCCTGGTGCATCTAAAGTATTAGTATTTGTTACCGGTAGAACTTCCTTTATAGTAAAGTTTGGTACAAATAGGGTTTGACCTTGCTGGTTACAATTAGGAGTAAAGTTATTCGTGTTGGTAGTTTTGTTTTGAATTTCAGTAGCTTAAATTGCCTTAATTTCTCTAAATCCAACCAGTCGTTTATTCGTCTCATCCCAAAGTCTTAATCTAAGTGATTTAAGGCTTGAGAAAAAAGTAATTGGTTTAATATTTTGGAACATGGGATTCTCCTTATGGCATTTTGCCAATTTGTAGTTGGGTATTTTCGGGCTTAGGTGGTGTATATGATGAAATCCAATATTCCCAGTAAACCATTGTAGTAAAAATGGTAACTTAAAGTATGAACTTCCTTCAAGGGCAATGGTTTTGTAATCCCATTTTGCGGCACGTTCCCATTTAACCGACTCATACTGATGTTGAACATAGAACAACCAAACACCATGAACAGAAGCAATATAAATTATGGGTAATTGAATTAGAAGAAAGGCTCTCCAACCTATAGCCCATATTACGATAAAAACACCAACTGCAATTGCTAGGTTCGACAGCAGAACATACATTTGCTCACGTCTATTCATATAAGGTTTAGTAAATCGGAATTGTATAAGGAACAACAATATTGGGGCAATTCCTATTAGAAAGAATGGATTTCTGTAAAAACGGTAGCTAAACTTTTTCCATTTCGATAATGCTTTGTACTCCTCAACGGTTAGGGTGTAAACATCACCTATTCCCCGTTTGTCAAGATTTCCCACAGTAGCATGATGTTCTTTATGGTCGTGATGCCATTTGTGGTATGGAGTAAATACGAGTAAACCCAATGGGATGCCAATAATTTTATTTAATCTATCTGATTTAAAAAAGGAACCATGCCCACAATCATGAAAGATTATGAATATTCTAACTAAAAAACCCGCTGCAAAAACTGATAGTAATAGTGTTAGCCAATATGATATTTGAAGGCTATAAACCATAAGTGCCCAAAGCAGGAAATATGGTATAACTGAGTTTACTACTTGCCACCAACTCTTAAAATTGTTTGGAAAATTGTACTTCATAACTACCTGAACCCAAGTAGTTGTCGTGTTGTTATTATCAGAATTCATTAATATTACAGTCCTTTACATTGATAGTTTATTAACAAAATAAAAGCAGTTTTGTGCTATGAAAAGAAGAAAAGTTTTCATGCAATTTAACTCTCACTGTAAATTAAAGTCAAAAATATTTATTTCAATTTTAGGAAGTTGGCTTTGGTTGTAAAAAAATCTAAGAAATTAATTTAAAGAGTTTTACAATTGCTATTTAAACTTTTCCAATATGGTTGGATTCTCATCAACGGCAACTTGCCCTGAGCCAGTAAGGAAAGAACGTAAATCAACGGAGGTAAGTTTTACTTGCGAGGGGTATACAATTACAAAGCTTTTTCCCTTAAAAACTTTTGAGACTGAGCGAGGAATGTCATCAAGTTTTTGAGAGTAAGAGATAGAGCCCTTACGTGCACTTACAAGGAAGTTAAGGATATTATTGGTGTGTTCAGGTTCTTGATCAAAGAAATTGTCCCAAGCATTAATTTCATCGATAGTATAGGTTAGTTTTAGTTTACTCTTTTCAATGGCTTGCTTAAAGGTATCTACGCTATTTTTTTCAACAATAAACTTCAACTTTACATTTGTTTGACTGGAAAGGTTCTTTAGAGTTTTTAGCCAATTAATGAATCCAGATTCATACTCAGCAAAAGGAGGAATAAGTGCGTTTATTTGATCAAATGTATTCAACGGTTGCTTAAATCGAACTACATATACCGGCTGTCTGATTTCGTTTAAGATACTCTCTAGCATATTGCCAAACAACCAGTATTTCGGGCTAAAATTACCGCTCCATCCCATTACTAAATCGGAAATAACTAGTTCTTTGCATGCGCGAACAATCCCTGCTGAAGTGTTTACGTCAACTCTAGTTGCTGTATCAACTTTGTATTCTGCCGCCAAACCAATCTCAATGGCTCTGCTCATCAGTATTTTGGATGCAGCAACCTCACTTTCATCCTTAACCACCATTAGTGTGAAGATAGGATCACGACTATGGTGGGTTTTCATATAGTTGGCAAACTCAAGAAGAACATCCAGTGTATCGGGGTTAGAGATTGGAACAAGAATTCTTTCACGTATTTCAGCGGTATGAGTTTGTGGCTTTTCCAAAACCATCAGTTTTCGTGCTGCATTTTCGGTAATAAATGAGCTAACCATACAGGTAACAAGGATCAATATTATTGTTGCATTCAAAACATTAATGTCGATAATACCTAGCTGGTAACCGATTAGGATAACCGCAATGGTTGCAGCAGCATGCGAACTGCTTAAACCGTATATTAGCTTACGATGAATCCTTTTGTATAAAAAGATCTTTTGAGTAATGTATGCAGCTAACCACTTGGTGACAAGTGCTACTGTAATCAGAATTGTTGCATCCTTTATTGACTCCCACCCACTTAGAAATACTTTTAAGTCGATAAACATTCCAACGAAAATAAGAAAGAATGGGATGAATAGCGCATTCCCAATAAACTCTATTCGATTCATTAACGTTGATGCATGGGGAATTTGGCGGTTAAAAGTTATTCCAGCAAGGAAAGCTCCGATTATGGGTTCTATGCCAGCAATCTTTGCCAACCCTCCTGCAACAAAAACCATTGTAATCACAAAAACATACTGGGAAATGGGCTCTCCGGTAATATTTCTGAAAAACCATTTACCAATTAAAGGGAAAATGAAAAGAATAAATCCTAGATATAAAAAGGTTTTAAGAGCAAGAATAGCCCAAAAAGTATAGGTTAAATCTCCTTTTGCTAATGTTGTTATCACCACTAAAAGCAGAAGAACTAGGGTGTCGGTAATAATTGTACCACCTATGGTAATGCTTACGGCTTCAATTTTAGTAATTCTAAATCGGCTAATAATTGGGTAGGATATAAGTGTATGAGTTGAAAACATACTTGCAATCAACAGCGAAGCAATTTGATTGAACTTCAGTACCCAAATACAAACTATATAGCCAATAATTAGGGGAACTAAAAAAGTTAAGGCTCCAAAAACAATACTCCGATTGCGTGATCGGGAGAATGTTTGCATATCAAGTTCAAGTCCTGCAAGGAACATGAGATATAGTAAACCAACAGTTCCTAATAGTTCAATACTTCCCTTGCTAGCAATGATATTTAAACCTGAAGGGCCAAGAATCATTCCTGATATAATTAAACCAATTATTCCAGGGATTCGAAGACGCGAAAAAAGCATAGGAATAGTTAGAATGACAAGAAGAACTATTCCGAAAACAATAACGGGTTCTGTTATGGGTAGCTGAAAAAGCGAAGCTTGCATTAAAACACTTTTTTGTAAATATATATTTTTTAGATATTCCTTAAACAAAAGAGTTTGCAGTAATATCTACAGTTTTATGCAATAACTTGTAATTCAGTAGATAATAGTCAATAAGATTTTGACTTTATAGGTTTTTTAAGCATGCTCAAAAATAAAACTATTTTAATAGGTTTGATGATAACAAATTTAAAAGCAACAATGATTTGAAATATGTTATTTAGTCTCTTTTATTACCTTTCCCGAACTTAAAACTGCAACGCAATTGTGCATTTTAGTATTAATAGTTATTGATTCAACTAAAGGTTCAGTAACTAAACTGTCGGATTTCCATTCTATTAAAAAGTTAGCACCAGTTCCACTTTGATCTTTGTATGGGACATAAAAATTTGTTGTTTCAAGCGGACCGAGCACTATTGTTTTTTCAAGGAGAAAGTCTTTTACAAGTTCCCCTTTAGTATCAAAGTACTGAACTTGTTGCAATTTGATAGTGTTTTTAAAATCGGTATTATGAAAAGCAATAAATGCACTCATATCAATCTTTATAGAATCCATGAAATGTGGAATGTTTGAATATATGGGTAAGTAAATAACCTGTCCCTTAATAAGTTTAATGTTGTTATTTCTTAATTCGTACGATTCTGGTTTAAAGTCACTCAATGTGTTTTTTGAATCAGAATCATTCTTTTTGTTGTATTTACATGACATTATTACTGTTAATAATAAAAGTAAGATTATCTTTTTCATCGTTGTAAGTGTTATTATTGAAACATTAAGAAAATTTAAAAAGAGTTGTGTAATCCTTTATTCTTAAATTAGATTAGAACTTAACAATCAACAAAGTAATAGGTCTTGCAATAATGAAAAACCCTCTATGTATGCTGTTATAAGAATAGGGAATTCTCAAATCTGAAGTTTACAGATATGCGATAGAACAATTTTGCCAACTGAATCGGACGAAGTAAAAACCAAATACCTGTAAATGGTAGATATAACATGTTTTGAGGCAAAAAAAGTTGAGATTTTATCTTGGAAATTTTTTTTAAAGGTGTGACTTTTAGTGTTAACAATTTTTATTGCAACAAATGCAGAAATTGAAATTAAAAAAGGATGTTGCTTTATTACTAAGTTTGAAGTTGAACTTCTTTCTAGAATTAAACTGCTGTGATTAGGGACATTTGCATAGCTTAGAAAGATTGCCAGTAATGGCAAAACTGTAAAACACTTATATGCTCGAATTATTCCCATGTTTGTTGGTTGCCTGCCCTTATGCAAAAGTACAATTTTAATAAGCATTCTAACCTACTCGTGTTGATATAAAACACAAACATGAACTGTTTGTTGATAATTAATGATAAAACTTGAGAAGTCCAATATACAACCTCAAGTTGCAGTTCTAAAAAAAGTCCTATTTTTGGATAGCTTTTTATAAGGTATGAATGAATCGATTCTAAAAGCGCTGATGCAGCTCTTTGCTATTGTGGTTGATGTTGACCGCAATGGGATATCACCTTATGCGCGAGAGGTTGTACAGGCATACCTTGAGAATGAATTTGGTTCTGAGCAAGTCTCAATTTACCTTAACCAATTTGATAGCTATATTTCTCTTTATCACCCCAAGGATACTCAGAAGCAAATTGCTGAAATAGATTATACATACCCATTCTCCGAAAGAGTATCAGAAATTTGCTCGAATATTAATAAAGAGTTTGAACAACCACAAAAGGTATGGTTAATCCTTCAGCTTATCGAATTTATTGGCGATAGCCGTTTTGATAGCCCAAACAAGCTCGATTTTGTAAAAACGGTATCGTTCCATTTCAATATTAGCGAATTTGAGTTTGAAAATGGTAAAGATTTTATTCTTTGTCACGAGCCATCGTGCATGCCTTGGAACGATCAAATTCTGCTTATTAATAGTGTTAAAGACAACCTAATCCCGGATATTAAGCACTTATATAACGAAAGAATCCGAGGAGAGGTTTATGTACTGCGTATTGCAAGCACAAACACCTATCTTGTAAAGTATTTTGGGGAGAATGACCTTTTCCTTAATAGCCGAAATCTTGTTCCAGGTAGGGCTTATATCTTTGGAACAGGAGCAGTGCTTCGAAACCAAAGAATTAACCCACTCTATTACTCAAAAATTGCAGGACTTTTTATTCAGGATCTGAATAAATCGTTTATCACTCTTAATGCATATAACATAGAGTACAAGCATAAGGGAAGTCAGGATGGGATACATCCATTTTCTTTTGGTGTCCATTCGGGCCAGTTGGTAGGTATTATGGGAGGCAGCGGAGTAGGGAAATCTACTTTAATAAATATACTTAACGGTAACCTAAAACCATTAAACGGATCAATAATTATTAACGGTTACGATCTGAATAAGGATAAAGATGCATTAAAGGGTGTAATAGGATATGTTCCTCAAGATGATTTACTTGTAGAGGAGCTAACCGTATATCAAAACCTATACTTTAACGCCTGTCTATGTTTTAGCAAGTATACTGAAATACAAATTAAAGAGCTAGTTGATAAAACAATTCTTGACTTCGATCTGTTTGAGGCAAAAGATCTTAAAGTTGGTGATCCAATAAACAAGTTTATTAGCGGTGGTCAGCGTAAACGCTTAAATATGGCC
>Ga0209098_1000728_pt1 | contig 34720 bp, 39 predicted proteins | sample AD_JPNHW1_MetaG_FD_184429 | JGI IMG/M metagenome (GOLD analysis project Ga0209098, IMG submission 184429) | Active sludge microbial communities of municipal wastewater-treating anaerobic digesters from Japan - AD_JPNHW1_MetaG (SPAdes) (version 2) | ecosystem: Engineered > Bioreactor > Anaerobic...
TCGTTAGACCCGCTACCCCTGGGGGGCGCCTCGATTGCTGAAAGTCCTTGAGCGCCCTGGAATCTCGGGGCGCTCAAGTTCATAGGTGCGGATTGAAGGGGCGGGCCAGGCGGCGCAGGATCATGTGGGATGTCCTAAATGGTTGCCGCAACGCCTATGGAAGATGGAACTCCGGTCGTTAGACTGGCCCGCTTGGGTATTGGTACCACGAAATGTCGCTTCCCCTAAGGGAAAACACGGAAGACAGTGTCTCGATTCTTCTGGCCCGAGCTTGGGACATCCCTCTTTTTTGGAAGGAGGGTCTATGGACCGGGTTGTCACAGACATCATCCATCCCATCGCCTGCGGTCTGGATGTCCATTCCGCGGTCATCGCCGCCTGCCTGATCCGTTCCGGCCCGCAGGGGGGTCCCCACTACGAGGAGCGGAGCTTCACAACAAACCTCCGTGGGCTGCGGAAACTCCGGGATTGGCTCGAAACCTCCGGGTGCCAGGTCGTGGGACTGGAGGCCACGGGCGTCTACTGGATCCCGGTCTACACCGTCCTGGAGGGTCATGTGCACATGGTGGTCGGCAACCCCAACCACATGCGCAATCTCCGCGGGCACAAAACCGACCGCAAGGACGCCAAGTGGATCGCCGGCCTGATCCGGCACGGGCTCATCCGCCCCAGTTACGTTCCCAAAGCGGAATTCCGGGAAGCCCGTGAGCTGACTCGATGTCGCCGGCAGCTCGTCAATGCGCGCACCGCGATCCGCAACGAGATCACGCGTCTCCTGGCGCACCAGGGCATCCCCTTGGGCAGCGAGGGGCTGCTCTCGAACGTGTTCGGGGTCTCGGGCATGGGCATCCTGGAAGCCCTGGCCGAAGGCCGAGACGTCCTGGAGGAACTTCCGAAGCTGCTCCACCGCAATGTCCGGCACAAGCGGGAACTCCTGGGAGCCGCCCTTGAAGCCGGATTGGGAGAGGTCGCCCGCAAGCTGCTGGCCCTTCATCTCACGCGCCTGGAGGCCGTGGAAGAGGACATCCAGAAGGTCGAGGGACTCATCAGTGCCCATCTGAGCCCCTACCAGGAACAGATCGATCTGCTGATGACCATTCCAGGCATCAGCCGCCTCTCGGCCTTCGTGCTCCTCTCGGAGCTGGGCGTGGACATGTCCCAGTGGCCCACCCATCGCCATCTGTCGGCCTGGGGAGGCGTGGCTCCAGGCTGCCGTGAGAGCGGCGGCAAGGTCCATCGCGCCGCCACGCGCAAGGGGAATCCATATGTCTGCACGACGCTCGTGGAATGCGCGGGTGCAGCGGTGATGAGAAAGGACTGCCACCTGGCCGCCAAATATCGTCACCTGTGCGCCCGGACTGGAAGCAAGATGAAAGCGAAGGTTGCCATCGCCCATAAGCTGCTCGTGATCGTCTATCATGTGTTATCCACCATGAAACCCTATGCGGAACCCGAACCTTCGCAGCCCGTCCCCAGAGCAAAACAGAACGCGATCAGGCGCCACCTGCGAGACCTCCGGAAGCTGGGCCTGGAAGTCCAAATCGTCCCTGCCTCGGCCACCGCTTAAGACGCTCTATCCCAGCACTTCGAATTGACTTTCAAGACAGGCACTTCCAAAACCTCCGCATAAACAGACTTCTCCTTTGAATCCAGACCAAGGCTCAACACATGAAACTTATAGGCTGGTTTATTTACGATGATGACAAGGAGCGGATAAGGTCCAAATTTCGAACCAACACCTTAAAAAATTGCTTAGTCGGAATACTAATCACAGCTGCTTCTATATACCTTGTGTATCTGGCTTTTTCATTTATTGTGAATTGGGCAATCTCAAGAAATATTATCCATTGGAGTTAATAGTAAAATTCATCGGCGTGCCTAATTAATCGTGCAACCTGGAGGTTGCCTCTGTGAGCCACTTCTCCCGCGATCATTCTGGAATTCTCGTCTACTTCCACCGCGCCGCTTCGGCAACGCCGGTCAACGCCTCTCGTTAGGCCGTACGCAAAATGACTCCACTATTCTTGAAGATCGACAACATAAACCTCCAGGTCTCCGATTTGGAAGAAGCGCTCGACTTCTATTGCCAGAAACTCGGGCATTCCTTGATCTGGCGCAGTGATCGAGCCGCAGGTCTGCGATTGCCGAATTCGAATGCAGAATTGGTTGTACATACCGATGACTTTCCCACAGAGACAGATCTCATGGTCGAGTCAGTAACAGAGGCTATCAAACTGTTTGTCTCTGCCGGAGGAAAGCTTGTCACAGGGCCGCACGAGATCGCGATTGGCCTTTGTGCGGTCGTGGAAGACCCGTGGCATAACCGTTTGGTAATTCTTGACTCCTCAAAAGGGCTATTGAAAGTCGACAAAGTACAAAATGTCATAAATTAATCTAGCGAGCCAATATTTCATTCAAAACGGAAGCCGTCTCTGTGAACCACTTCTCCCACAAGCGTTCTGGAAATCCCGTCCCCTCTTGTCGCGCCGCCTCGACAGCGCCAGTTGACACATTTCGATAGGCCTCAGTCAATGATACGGAAAGCAACGCCTTGCGATATGGATCGCATTATCCAAATTTGGCTTGACGCCTCACGCAGCGCGCATGACTTCATCCCATTCGAGTATTGGCGTGACCATGTCTCGGATATGCGGAGTAAATATCTTCCACAATCCACAACATTTGTCTGCGAGCATGAAAATGCGGTCGTAGGTTTCATTTCACTTGTCAATACGGATCTCGCAGCTATCTTTGTGACACCCGAACAACAGCATCATGGATACGGCAGACAACTCATCCAATTTGCCAAAGCGCAATCAGAACATCTTACGCTTTGTGTATACAAGAATAACGCAGACGCCGTTCGCTTCTATTTGGCAGCTGGTTTCACCTCAACGGAAGAGAGACTGGATCCGGATACGAATCAGGTTGAAATTGTCATGGCTTGGGGTCAATCATGACCGAGTTTCGGCCCGACCCATCGTTCACTCCAGCCGTTGCCTCTGCAAGTTGCTTCTTCCACGATCGTTCTGGAACATCCCTCTCCCCCTGCCGTGCTGCGTCGGCAACGCCGGCCCACCCCGCTTGTCAGGTCCCCCATGAGCACTCTTTTTCCCACGCCCCTCAAGTTCCCGGAGTAGATCATGCTGTTTGCAATCATCTTTCTGGCGATGAGCGTATTGTTCGCTTGGTTTGTGTATCAAGCGGTCATCACGCGCGAAATCCTGGCGCGAGGGTGGGGTTTTCGCACGCGCATCTATAATCGAGATGATCAACCTGTATATTACTGGACAACATTCGCTTGCTACTTGATCTGCGCGGCGTGGGCGCTCATTATTTCCGTTCTGTTGATTCGCAAGTCGTTGTTCTGAATGTCGCATTGAGATCCGAACCCGCTCGCCCTTTTTCCTGGCGATGCTTCAATGCCGGCCTTCGAATGCCTTCGCCTGTCGAGGACCATTCGCATATGGACAAGGAAGGAGGTTTTCAATGCTGGAAACGAACCGCTTGATCCTAAGGCGTTTCAGGGAGTCCGATTGGTCAGACCTGCACGAATATCTTTCCATGCCTGAGATATATCGGTTCGAGCCCGGCGAACCGATCAGCCTTGAAAAGGCCAGGATCCTTGCCATGGAAAGGTCCAATTCTGAAAATTTCCATGCAGTCGTCCTGAAGTCCTCAAGCAAGATGATCGGGCATATCTATTTCGAACATATGGATCCCAAGGAATTCTCGACCTGGGAGCTTGGTTATATTTTCAATCCTGGATACCAGCGCCACGGTTTCTGTACGGAAGCGGCTTCAGAAATCATCAAGTACGGCTTTGAGACTTGCCATGCACACAAGATCGTCGCCTTCTGCAATCCCCTGAATACCGCCTCGTGGAAAGTCATGGAAAATATCGGAATGGAACGGGAAGGATACTTCAAGAAAAAGGCCTACTTCAGAAAGGATGTGAACGACAAGCCCCTGTGGCACGACTGCTTGGCCTACGGCCTCCTCGCGGCGGATGAGCCTTGAAGCCCTCGCCCCCGGACAGGCCCATCGTTCAGCCGGGATATCTCCTGTACCCTCCCGATCGGTGGGCCGTCCAGCCATGGAGGCCGCGCCGGGCGCCTCGACCGGCGGCAACCCTGCAGGCCGGCTTGCTCATCAACGCATGCTCGAGCTTCGTCTTTCCTTGTAGGCTGAGTCCTCAGACTCCGCTGAACTTCCACGACGAGTAGTCCATGCTTCCTGAGTATTATGCGATCGTCGGCGCAATCATCGGCTCGCTTGGCGGTTTCTACTATCTGTACGAAACCCTCGTCGGCAGGACCCAGCCCAACCGCATCACGTGGCTGCTCTGGGGCATCTTCCCGATGGTCATCTTCGTGGCGCAAAGGGTGCAGGGCGTCCAGGGCATATCGTGGGCGTCGTTCGTCGCCGGGTTTACGCCGCTGCTCATCGTGGGGGCCTCCTTCTCGAACAAGAAGGCCTATTGGAGGACCGAACCGCGCGACTACTGCCTGATGGGGGCGGCCATGCTCGGCCTCATCCTCTGGGCCATGACCGACAATCCCAACCTGGCCTTGCTGTTCTCGCTGCTGGCCGACATGCTGGCGAGCGTCCCCACCCTGGTCAAGGCGTATCGCCATCCTCGTTCGGAGAGCTGGGTGGCCTACGCGATCAGCACGTTCGGCTTCGGAATCAGTTTCCTGTCGATCCAGATCTACAACCTTGAGAATGCCACTTTCGTGGCCTACGTGTTCATCCTCAACGGGGTCCTCGCGGTGCTGGCCTCGCGAAGACGCAAAGGCGAGCCTGTCGCGAGCCTCACGCGGTAGACTCGATCCAGGCTTGCTCCGGCGTTCGCACGGCCAATCGCCTTCGAGCGCCGTCTCGTCCACGATCGACATGGAAACCCTGTCTCCACTCCTTGTGATGCCGCGGCCGCCCCAGTGGGCCCCCCGCGTCGGCCGTGAGCAAGGGATGCAACTCGACTCCAACTTTTCCCAACTCCCGTGATACGAACTGAACGACTGGACCTGGTCCCTGCGAGCCTGGAGCTGCTTCGGGCGGAACTCGCCAGCGCGAAGCACCTCGAAGCTGCGCTCGGTGCGCATGTCCCGGAGGACTGGCCGCCAGGCGAATATGACCGGGCCGCTCTGGCGTTCTTCTGCTCCAGGCTGGAAGCCGAGGGCCCGCCATCCGCCGACTGGTATGTCTGGTACGCAGTCCGGAGAGCCCGGAAGGGCGGGAAGGGCCTGCTCATCGCGGCGGCGGGCTTCCTTGGCCCTCCTCGAGCAGGCCGTGCCGAAATCGGCTATTCCGTCATTCCTTCGGCCCGGAACCAGGGAATCGCCAGCGAGATCGTCCAGGCGCTCACGGAGTTCGCGTTCGGCCAAGGGGTGGGAAGAGTCGTCGCCCATACCTCCGACTCGAATCCTGCCTCGGCCCATGTCCTGCTCAGCTGCGGCTTCCTGCGTGCCGGCGCGGGTCCCACGCCCGGTTCTGTCCTGTACCAGAAGTCCCATCCGGATGCTTGACCGATTCCTCCGCCTGGGGGCGGTCTCCTGAAGCGGGCTCCCGTCATGGGAGTCGCGGAGTTCCCGCCCCCTCGCGACGAACGCATTTTTCTCCGCTTCCCCAGCGGCACTTCCTGCCAGTTCGTTCCTCGCTGCCGCTGCGCCCAGGTGGTGCGCGCCCAGTTCTCCCACGGGACCCCGTCCGTCACGTCTTCCACGGAGCAGTCATGTTGGTTTCTGTCAAGGAAATCCGCGGCGGTAATCTCGACATCGATCTCATTCCGAAGCCCGGGCTGGACTGGGAGGTCGGTCGATGCCCCTGGAACGAAGCCGAGCATTCATCTACGCACCGCTGCGCCGTCAAGGACACCTCGATCTGCCCTTATTTCCAGGGCGTCAAGCGCCTCGACATCGTGCTCTGCTCCTATCCGGGCGAGGCCTGACCCCTCTGCGCCGGCGCCGTGCGGAGCTTCGTCCCCGGAGCGTGGTGGATCGCAGGATCCCGGCGGCCGTCGTTCCTGCGATCATCAGGGGAGTCCCACTCCCTTCCGCGAGGACGCTTCGGCGGATCCTCGACTTTCCCTGCAGGAGGAGCCCTCCATGATCGCTCAGCTGGAACTGGTCAGGCCTTCCCGCGAGCACCTCGCGAGTTACGTGGCGGCGCTCCGGCGAGGCTGGGCGATGAACGCGGGGGCCGAAGCCGCCCGGGAAGAGCTGCGCGAGATCGAAGCCGATCCCGCCTCCTTCCTCGACAGCCGGGAAGATCGCGAGGGAAGGGGCGCTCCGATCAAGCTTCCGGACGGCTCCTGCGTTCCGAGGCTCCCCGGCTTCCACCGGTGGCTCTGGGACGGCGAGTTCTGCGGGACCATCGGTTTCCGGTGGAAGCCTGGAACGACTGAACTCCCGCCCCATTGCCTCGGCCACATCGGGTACGCCGTCGTGCCCTGGAAGCAGCGGCGCGGCTACGCGACGGAGGCGCTCCGGCGGATGCTCCTGGAGGCCGCCGCCCTCGGCATGCCCTTCGTCGAGGTGACGACCGACGTCGACAATTTCGCCTCGCAGAAGGTGATCGAGAGGAACGGCGGCGTCCTGTTCGAGACCTTCGTCCAGCCCGCCCAGTTCGGCTCCGAGCCCGGCCTGCGCTACCGGATTCCCCTGCCTCAGGGAAGCGATTAGCCTCGAGAAGGATCCTTGCGGTCCGCCCCGGTTCGCCGGGCTTGGCCGCGCGACGAATCGTGCCACGATCGACAGGCCGGAGTGCCTACCGCCGAGGATCCCAGGAGTCCGCCATGACCATGCGCAATGCCCCCGATCCCACCGCCGAAGAGATCATCCGCCTCGAGAAAGCGGCGCTGGAACGCTGGGGAAGGGGGGACCCTTCCGGCTTCCTCGAGCTTTCGGCGGAGGACGTCGTGTATTTCGATCCCTTCCTGGATCGCCGCCTCGATGGTTTCGGAGCGCTGCAGGCGCACTACGAATCCATCCGGGGACAGGTCCACGTCGACCGGTTCGAGCTGGTCAACCCGCACGTGCAGGTGGCGGGCGAGGCGGCGGTCCTCACCTTCAACTACCTTTCGTTCAACGAGGGGGCGGTCAGTTCACGGTGGAACTGCACGGAAGTGTTCCGCCGGACCGGGAGTGCCTGGAAGCTCATCCAGACGCACTGGTCCTTCACCCACCCCGGCCGGTGACCGCGCGCCGGCCCAGGAAGCGCCATGAACATCACCCTGCGGAAAGCGACGGTCGAGGACGCCGGGGAAATCCATGCCATGCAGGTCCTCGCGTTCAGGCCCCTGCTGGAGAGGTACCAGGATCCAGAGACGAATCCGGGGAGCGAGGGCCTGGAAAGGGTGGTCGAAAGGCTCCGGCAGGAGGCCACGGACTACTACCTGGTCGGGCAAGGGGCGCGCACGGTGGGGGCCGTGCGCGTCGTCAGGATGCGCGGCGGGGACCGGTGCAGGATCAGCCCGATCTTCATCCTCCCCGGGTTCCAGAACCAGGGCCTCGCGCAGGAGGTCTTCTCCGAGCTGGAACGGCTCTATTCGCCGGCCGAAGGCTGGGAACTGGCCACGATCCTCGAGGAGCCCAGGAACTGCCACCTCTACGAGAAGCTCGGCTACAGGAAGACGGGGACCTTCCAGAAGGTCAACGATCGGATGACGCTGGTGTTCTACGAGAAGCGCTGAGCCGCCGGCCCGCATCAGAAAGGCCCCGGGAAGGGGCCTTGGGTCTCGATCTGCTGGAGCCAACTGCCGGGATTGAACCGGCGACCTATGGTTTACGAAACCATTGCTCTACCACTGAGCTAAGTTGGCAGAAGCCTCGAGTATGCCAGCGGGAAGCCGGTGGATCAAGAGCCGGACTGAGGCTCGCGCGGGAATCTTGGCGGTGCTAGGCTTCCTGCCAGGACCTCGAAGACAGGCCACGCAGGAGTCCATATGGTTGCGTCCAGCAAGAAGGTGTTCGTCATCGACACCAACGTCCTGCTCCATGATCCGCAGGCGATCTTCCACTTCCAGGAGCACGACATCGTGATCCCGATCGTGGTGATCGAGGAGATCGACAACTTCAAGAAGGACCAGACGGAAGTGGGAAGGAACGCGCGGAGCATCTCGCGCCAGCTCGACAAGCTCCGGGCCAGGGGCAGCCTCAGCCACGGCATCACCCTGGACGGGGGCGGCATGCTGAAGGTGGACGTGAACGGCTACCACAACGACGAGGCGACCTTCTTCACCCTCGACAAGCACAAGGCCGACAACCAGATCCTCGCCTGCGCCAAGGAGCTGCTGAACATCCGGAAGGAGAAGGTCGTCCTGGTCACCAAGGACACCAACCTCCGCATCAAGGCGGACGCGCTGGGGCTCCTGGCGGAGGACTACACCTCCGACAAGGTGGAGCTGGAGGAGCTCTACACGGGCACCGCGACCTGGGAGGTGGACCCGGAGCTCCTGGACCTGCTCTACGATGGCGGCCTGGTGCCTCCCGAGGGCCGGACGCTCCACCCCAACCAGTACGTGTGCCTGGTCGACCGCACCAACGATTCCCACACAGCCCTGGGCCGTTTCCACGGCAAGGAGGGCCGGATCCGCCCCCTGCGCCGCCTGGAGACCCCGCCCTGGGGCGTGAAGGCCAGGAACCGGGAGCAGCAGTTCGCCCTGGACATGCTGCTGGACGACACCATCCAGGTGGTGACCCTCCTGGGCAAGGCCGGGACGGGCAAGACCCTGCTCGCCATCGCGGCGGGGCTGCAGCAGGTGGTGGACGACGAACGCTACAACAAGCTGCTGGTGAGCCGTCCCGTGATGCCCATGGGCCGCGACCTGGGCTTCCTGCCCGGGGACGTGGGGGAGAAGCTGAGGCCCTACATGCAGCCGATCTACGACAACCTGGACCTCATCGTGTCGGCGAACATGGAGATGCGCAGGCGGTCCTCGATGACCTCCGCCCAGCTGGAGGAGGGCGGCTACCTGAGCGTCGAGCCCCTGACGTACATCCGGGGCCGCAGCATCCCGAACCAGTACATCATCGTCGACGAAGCGCAGAACCTGACCCCCCACGAGGTGAAGACCATCCTCACCCGGGCGGGGGAGGGCACGAAGATCGTGCTGACCGGCGACGCCTACCAGATCGACAACCCCTATGTGGACGCCTCGACCAACGGGCTTTCCTACCTGGCCGAGCACTTCAAGCATCTGGACATCTCGGGGCATGTGACCCTGGCCAAGGGCGAGCGGTCCACCATGGCGGAGCTGGCCAGCAACCTGCTCTAGGACCCCCCATGTCGGATCCGGACAGTCCCGCGCCGGTCCTTCCGGAACTGAGGCCCGCCCGGCTCTGCGCGGCGGTGGGCGCCATGCTGGCGCTGTCCCTCGGCTTCTTCCTGTCCCGGGACCGGTTCGGGAAGGAGGACCCCGAGCAGTTCAAGCGGAGGGTCCATGCCATGGCCTGGCGGCTCATCAAGGACCACTGGGCCGGCATGAGGCAGGCCGTGGCGCAGATCGCCACCGACGAGGGGGCGAAGGCCTTCTTCGCCGCCAATCCCGGCCTGGCTCCCCGGATCCGCTCGGAAGCCGCCTTCGTGAAGCTGGCCCGCTCCTGGCGGCCGCTCGTGCAGCCCCTGCCGGAGTCGCCTCCCGCGCTGGAAAGCCGCGACCTCAGCTACGCCAAGGCGGTGGACCACGTCGAGTTGCGCTACCAAGTGCCCAACGGAACCTGTATTTTCATGAAGTGGTCGAGAGGGCGGCTGGTGGAGATGAGGATCTATTGAGCGGGAGTGCCGGGATGAGCGGGGCGGAGACGAGGAGGGGGGCTTGGCGCGACGACCTGCGGGGCCGCTCCCTGTGGACGCGGCTCGCGCTGGGCTGCGGGGCGCTCCTGCTGGTGGCGGTCGGGTGCGTGGGCGGCATCGGCTACGCCCTCTACTGGAAGGGCGCCAGGGTGCTGGACCGGTCCTGGAAGGAGCTGCGCTTCACGACGGAGCGCCTGCGGACGGTCGAGAGCACCCGGGCGCTCTACCGGGGCAATCCGAGACTGTCGGAGATCTACCCCACCGAGAAGGAGTTCATGAAGAAGGCGGAAGGATGGCGGCCGAAGCTGGGGAGGATCCCGGACGAGCCGCCTCCGCTCCTGTCGGTCCTGAAGGACAGGCAGCTGCTCGAGGTGCACGAGAACCGGAGCGACGGGCACGAGACCGTGCGCATGAAGTACGTCTTCCCCAACGGGGCCGTGCTGGAGCTTGAGAGCGACCAGGGCCGGCTGACGAACCTTCTGATGGAATGAACCGCCGGGACTGGAACCCGGCTTATGTTTGGGCCAATATGCTCACATGAGTTCATGTTGTCGGCCGGAAGCCTCTGATCTGCCGCTGGAGGCCCCGGCCTTCCTCCAGTCCCCTGCTTCCATGTCCGCCGGAGGGGCGCTTCCGCCGGCGGAACCCCTGCCGCGATGGGTGATTCAATGACACTGGCCTCGCTCCAGCACATCTTCCGGCAGCATCGCGACCGGGCCACCGGCGTCTGGAAGATCGGGACCGAGCCCAGCCGCACGATCTTCTTCGAATCCGGCGACGTCGTCTTCGCCCAGAGCACCCACCCCACGGACCGGCTCACCTACCTGCTGGTGGAGCGGGGCAAGCTGACCCAGGCGCAGCTGGACTACGCCCTGGCGAACCTCAAGCCGGGGTTCAGCATCGGCAAGAACCTCATCGACATGGGCTTCATCACCCAGCGGGACCTGCTGGACGTGGCCAGGCTGCAGGTGGAGCGGATCGTGCAGGGAGCCCTCGGCACCCCCGACCTGGTTCCCTCCTTCGACGCGCGCGAGCTGGACGCCGCGGTGGTGCGACTTCCCATGGACACCCCCCGGCTCCTGCTGGACGGACTGCTGAATCTCCAGGACCGGGAACGGCTGCTGGAGCTGCTGGGGCCCCTCAACCAGGTGGTGGTGCTCCAGGGGCGCCGGGTCATGGAGATGGGGCTGCCTGCGGACTTGGCCAAGCTGATCCCCCTGCTGGACGGGACCCGCACCCTGCTCGAGCTGGGCCGGGAGACCCTGGCGGAGCCCCTCAGGCTGGGCACCTTCGCCTTGTTCCTCCGGGAGATGGGCTGGGCCCGCCTCCACGAGATGCCGCCCCTCGACCGGCAGGCCCTGGACAGGGCCCTGACCGCCGAGCTGGAGCCTCTCCCGCCCTCCGCGCCGGACGTGATCCCGGAGACGGTCCCCTCCCTCTTCTCGACCATCGAGGATGCGGCCAGGCCCACCACGAACCTGGAGCATCTCTCCCAGGCCCTGGACGTCCTGCCGGAGGTCCCCGCCGAGACGCCCCAGGCCCCCCCGGAGGAGGCGCCGGTCCCGCCCCCCCTCGAGCCGCCGGTCGCCTCGGCGCCCGCGATCGATTCCTTCGGCTTCCAGGCCGAATCGGGCCGGGCGATCATGCCCACCCCCACCATGGAGCTCCCCGAACCCCCCGCGGCCGGACTGGACGAGCCCGAGCCGGAAGTGACGCTGAGGCCCTCCACCCTGGAGGCGCCTCCGGAAGCGGCGGCCCCGCCGGCGCCGGAACCCGCCGCCCCCAAGAAGAAGTCCGGCGGGCTGGGGCTCGCGGCTGCGTTGGTGGCCCTGCTCGCGGCCCTGGGCGCCGGGGGCTGGTGGTGGCTGAGGAACCGGCCCGCGCGGACCCCCGGGACTCCCTCGCCGGCCGGGCCCGCCGCGCCCGCCCCGGCGGCTCCGGGACCCCCCGCGCCGCAGCCCGAACCCCCCAAGCCAGAACCGCCGAAGCCCGAGCCGATCCAGGTCGTCGGAACCTCGATCCCGGAACGAGTGGACGCCCTCCGCAAGGGCGATCTCGAGCTGGCGATCAAGCAGGGACGCAAGTACGTGGAGGAAGGCTCCCCCCAGCAGTGGACCCTGCGGCTGGAGATCGCGTGCATGGGCGACACCTTGAGCAAGGCCGTCGAGCTGTTCGGGGAGGAGAAGCCGGACCTTTTCATCGTCCCCATGACCCTCACGGACGGCCGGTCGTGCTACCAGGTCTTCTGCGGCAAGTTCCCCTCGCGCGGCGCCGCGGAGAAGAAGGCCGCGGGCCTGCCCAGGGCCTTCCACGAGGCGGGGAACCGCCCCAAGGTGTTCAGGATCGAGGAGATTCCGAGCCGGCAGTGAGCCGCCGGATTCTTCCTGAATGGTTGTAAAGATCAATGAATCGATGTTGGACCCTCCGGCTTCCGGGTGCGTCCTAAGATTGAAATATCGCTAGTTATTTTCTTCTCGAACTGGCAATGGAGCGGCGATCAACGAGCAGCGTGGAGGGTGGTTTCTGTCGTCTGGTTTACAAACTGGGAAGACTTGATTTATGATGGGGCCTCAAGGACCGACCGATTCCGCAACGCTGACTCTTTCCGGAGCTCCATGGGTTTTCATCTGTCATCCCCCCAGAACTGGAACCGCACGTTCAACGTCTGGATCGACGGGATCCAGGTGCGATTCCGTCCTGTGGCCAAGAGGGCGGTGGACGGCGGGCTCCTGCGGCGGATCCGGTCCGCGTCCCGGGTCTCCGCGGCGGTGGTCGTGCTCTTCTTCAGCCTCCACTGCACCAAGCCGGCGGCCTCCTCCGGCAAGCCTGCGAAGCTCGCGGGCGGCTACGAGGAGGAGGACGGCCAGGGATACCTGGAGTCCGGCGAGGCGAGCTGGTACGGGAACGAGGCTGACGGATTCGAAGGGAAGTTCACGGCCGGCGGGGACCTCATGAACCCCGAGGAGCTCACCTGCGCGCACCGCACCCTTCCGCTCGGCACGCTCCTGGCGGTCAAGAACCTCGAGAACGGCCGGCGGGTGACCGTGCGGGTCAACGACCGGGGGCCCTTCGTCCGCGGGCGGATCGTGGATGTCTCGCGCCGCGCGGCGCGGGAACTGGGATTCCTGGAGCAGGGCAGGGCCACGGTGAGCCTGAGGGCGGTCGAGGCGGACGGAAGCCCCGCCAAGGGATGGTCCGCCGCGGACCTGGTCAACCCCTTCACCATCCAGGTGGCGGCCCTCTCGGACCCGGCCAACATCGAGAAGCTTTCCCGCGACCTCCAGCTCGCCGTCGGACCGGTCACCCTCGTGGACGCGACCTCCCGGGACGGGAAGGTCGTGAAGCGGGTGCGCGTCGGCACCTACGGGACCCTGGCGGAGGCCCAGCGGGCCGCCGAGATGATCACCGAGCGCTTCGGAGCCCGCGGTGTCGAGCCCTTCATCACGCGCCGCCGCTGAGCCGCCCTACCTGCTCATCCCGGCCGGGGGCAGGGGCCTCCGCATGGGCGGGGGCGTCCCCAAGCAGTTCCGGGACTGGGGCGGCGTGCCGCTCCTGATGGCCACGGTGAACGCCTTCCTCGCGCCGGGCATGCCGGAGTTGAGGGGCATCGCCCTGGCGGTGCCGGGAGACCGGGTCGAGGAAGTCCGGTCCTGGTCCTTCGGTCCCTCCTGCTGGGTGGTGGAGGGGGGAGAGACCCGCCAGGATTCCGTGGCCGCGGCCCTCGAGGCCCTGCCCGCGTCACCCGACGCGCCGGTGATGATCCACGACGGCGTCCGGCCTTTCCCTCCCGCAGAGCCGATCCACGAGGCGCTCCGGGCCCTGGCGTCCTTCGACGGATCGCTCCTGGGGGAACCTTCTACCGACACCCTGAAGCGGGTGGGCGGCGGGGGCCTGGTCCTGGGAACGGAGCCCCGCGAGGCGATCTTCAGGGCCCAGACTCCCCAGGTCGCCCTCCTGTCCACCTGGCGCAAGGCCTTCGCCCGCGCCCGGCGCGAGGGCATCTCGGGCACCGACGACGTCTCCCTCCTCGAGGCCATGGGCCTGCGGGTGAAGCTGGTGGCTTCCCCCTCGTCCAACCTGAAGCTGACCACCCCCGAAGACTGGCGGCTGGCTCCCCGTCGCCCGGCCTGACCACAGGGTGTGGTGGCTCGGCCCACAACGGACCCGGGCTGCCCTAGCTTTATATCTTGATTTAATACGTCTTAGCATGTGGCATGAATCTGGCTTTAGAGCTTCCCGAGAAGCCTATGTCCCCAGCACGCCACCCCCAGACTCTCCGCCAGCCCGTCACGCTCGAGGGGCACGGACTGCATTCCAACCGCCCCTGCCGGGTCACGATCCGGCCTGTCGAGCACGCGACGGGGCTGCAGTTCCTGCACGCGCCGACCGGGACGCTGATCCCCGCCCGCGTGGAACACGTGAGGGACCTGAGCCTGGCCACCACCCTCGGCCGGGACGGGATCTGCCTCAGCACGGTGGAGCACCTGCTGGCCGCCCTGGCCGGTCTCGAGATCGAGCACGCCATCATCGAAGTGGACGGCACGGAACTGCCGATCCTGGACGGCAGCGCCGCGCCGTGGGTCCAGGCGCTTCAGGAGGCGGGGACCCGCGTCATTCCTGGTCCCAGGCGCCTGATCAGGATGCTTCGCCCGGTGGAGATCCAGAAGGACGGCAAGTGGATGAGGATCTCTCCCTATCCCGGCCTCCGCCTGCGCTACACCATCGACTTCGACCACCCCGCCATCGGCAGGCAGACCCGCGAGCTGACCCTGACCCCGGAGAAGTTCCAGCGCGAGCTGGGCTCGGCCCGGACCTTCTGCATGGAGCGGGACATCGAGTACATGCGTTCCAAGGGCCTCGCCCTGGGCGGCAGCCTCGACAACGCGGTGGTGTTCAGCGCGACCGGTCCCCTGAACGAGACCTTGCGCTTCGAGGACGAGGCCGTGCGCCACAAGATGCTCGACCTGGTGGGGGACCTGGCGCTGCTCGGCGCGCCGGTCCTGGGCCTGGTGGAGGGCCACGCCGCGGGGCACGCGATGCACGTCGCCCTGGTGCAGGCCGTCCTGGCCGACACGACCGCCTGGACCTGGCAGGAAGAAGGCGAGAAGGCGGCTCCGGCCCACCTCGGCTTCCCCCACGGCATCGCGGCGGCGCACCCGCTGTCGGCCTAGGCGCCGCAGGCCGCGGGCCCCGAAGGATTGCATAAGCCATATTTATGCTTGCATTCCTTCGATAAACGCGCCAGAGTCAAGCCATCGCCCATGAGGTGCATAGGTGTTACTTCATCTCCCCAATCCGACTGTGTGACCAGGCCCAGCTGACCGGCATGGTGGCGTCCCTGAAGCGGGACGCCGGGATCGAGAGGGACACGGAAGAGACGGTGGGCCGGATCCTGGCGGACGTATGCCGGGAGGGGCTGGCGGCGGTGTTCCGCCACACCGAGGCTTTCGACGGCGTCCGTCTGGACGAGCGGTCCTTCCGGATCTCCCCCGAGGTCATGGCCGAGGCCCTGGCCCGGCTCCGCCGCGAGCAGGCCCAGCTCATCCAGGATCTCCAGGGCATGGCGGACGGCATCCGCCGCTTCGCCCAGGCCCAGCGGGCGGTCCTCCAGGATGTCGACCTGGTCCTGCCCGGCGGGGGCCGGGCCCGGGAGCGGTGGCTCCCTCTCCAGACGGCCGGCGTGTACATCCCCGGAGGCCGGGCCTTCTATCCCTCCACCCTCGCCATGACGGTGATCCCCGCCCAGGTGGCCGGCGTGTCCCGCATCGTGGGCGTCACGCCGCCCCGCCCCGAAGGGCCCGACCCGCTGGTCCTGGCGACGGCGGCGCTGCTCGGCCTGGAGGAGCTCTACACGGTGGGCGGCGCCCAGGCCGTGGCCTGGCTGGCCCACGGCGAGCCCTCCGTGGACATCGTGACCGGCCCAGGCAACCGCTTCGTGGCCGAGGCCAAGCGGCAGCTCGTGGGACGCTGCGGCATCGACTCCGTGGCCGGGCCCACGGAAGTGCTGGTCCTGGCGGACGCCACGGCGGATCCAGCCTGGGTGGCCGAGGACCTGCTGGCCCAGGCGGAGCACGACCCGGACGCCGCGGCCGTGCTCGTCTCCGAGGACGCCGACCTGCTGGCGCGCGTCTCCCGGATCCTGGCGGAGCGGGTGGAGGCTTCCCCGCGCAAGGGGATCCTGGATTCGAGCCTCGCCCGCTTCGGGCGCCTCGTCCAGGCCCCCCGGGACCTGGCGATCGCCTTCGCCCAGGCCTGGGCTCCCGAGCACCTGGAGCTGGTGGTGAGGGATCCCGAGGCCTGGCTGCCCTCCCTCACGACGGCCGGGGCCATCTTCTCCGGGAGCCACAGCGCCGAGTCCTTCGGCGACTACGGCACCGGGCCGAACCATGTGCTGCCCACGGGGCGCACGGCGAGGTATTCCAGCCCGCTGGGCGTCCAGACCTACATGAAGCGCCAGAGCATCCTGACGCTGGAACCGGCGCTGGCCGCCGAGCTGGGCCCCCGGGTGGGGCGCCTGGCGGACGCCGAGCGCCTCCACCACCACGCCGCCAGCGCGCGGCTCCGGGCGAGCCACCATCCCTGACCGCCGGGCTCGAGCCCCGGCATGGCCATCCCCCGGGCGGGGGACGGCGGGCAGTCCATTCACGAACGGAAGAGACGATGATCGAACCAGGCACAAGCACATCGAGGAAGGTGGAGCCATGAGCATCCTGAGAGCGGACCTGGCCTCCATCCCGCCGTACGTCCGGCCGGCTTCCGAGCTGGCGGGCGCGGGGGCGGGGATGGCCCGCCTCCACATGAACGAGGCGGCGGCGGACTGGCCGGTTCCGGCCCGGCGGGCGCTGCTGGAGCGCCTCGCGGTCCTGCCCTTCAACCGCTATCCCAAGCGCCAGGCGGAGCTCACGGAGCGCCTCCGGGCGCGCCTGGGGGCTCCGGAGGGCGGCCTGATGCTCGGCCCTTCCAGCGGCAACCTCCTGGACCTGGTGGCCCTGGCCTGCCTCGAACCGGGAGACGAGGTCGCCTGCCCGGAACCCGGCTTCGGCCTCTACCGCCTGATCGTCGCCCGGAACCGGGGACGGATGCGGAAGGTCCCCGTCGGGACGGGCTTCCCGCTGGATCCTTGGCTCGAGGCACTGCAGGCCGGGGTGCGGCAGCTGTGGCTCACCCTGCCCAACAATCCGACGGGGGCGTGGCTCTCCCCGGAGGCGCTGGAGCCGCTGCTCGAGGCGGCGGCCCGCCGCCCCGAGCCGCCCCTCGTGGTCATCGACGAAGCCTACGCCGAGTTCGCGCCCCTCACCCACCGACTGAGCGTGGAGCGCCACCCCAACGTGCTCCTGCTCCGCACCTTCAGCAAGGCCCTGGCCAGCGCGGGCTGGCGGCTGGGCTACGCCGTCGGGGCGCCGGACCTCGTCGGCCGGATGGCCGCGCTCCAGCTCCCCTACTCCATCTCCTCGGCCAGCCTGGAGGCGCTCGATGTGGCCCTGGACTTCGCGCGCGACTTCGATCGGGAGATCCGCGGCATCGTCGGGCGCAGGGAGCGTCTCGGCGCGGCCCTGGGCAGCTTCGCGGCCCCCCCCAGCGCGGCGAACTTCCTCTACGTGACCCCCGACCCGGCTCCGGCGCTGGCCGAGGCGGGCATGCTGGCCCGGGCCTTCGAAGGAACGGACGCAGCGCGGGTGTCCATCGGGACCGAGGACGAGGTGCGGCGGACCTCCGAGGCCCTGGGAGGGCGGATCGATGATGACCCAGCACGTTCCCCGCGCCGCAGGCTGCTGGTGCTGGACGTGGACGGGGTCATGATCGACGCCGACCGCAGCTTCGCGGAGGCGGTGGGCCGCGCCGTGCGGGAGCTGGCGCCTGGGCAGGCCTGGGATGACGACGACTGGCTCGCCTTCAAGCGGGTGGGGGGCTTCAACAACGACTTCCGGCTCGCGGCGGGGGCCCTGGCCCTGGCCGAGCGCGGCGAGATGGACCGGCTCCGGACGGCGGAGGGCGTCGGCTTCCCGGACCTGGAGGCGCGCATCCAGGAGCTCGAGCCCCGCTGCAGGGACGTGGTCCAGCGCCACTACGCCGAGACCCGGAAGCTGGAAAAGCCCCTGGTGAGCCTGCCGGAGCTGCGCGGCCTCGGCGTGGACCTCGCGGTCTGCACCGGCCGCCCCCCGGAAGAGTGGGACCTGGCGGTGGAAGTGCTCGGCTTCGAGCTGCCGGTGGTGTCGGATTCCGCGCCCCACCTGCGCAAGCCCAGGCCCGACGGGCTGCTCCAGCTGGCGGACGCCTTCCGGGCCGAGGCCGTGCTGTTCGTGGGGGACACGCGGGACGACGCGGCCTGCCTGGCGGCGGCCCGGGTCCTGAGGCCCGACATCGACTGGACCTTCGCGGGCGTGGGGCCCGACCGGGAACGCCTCGACGGCGATTTGACCGGAGCATCCCTGCGTTCCATTCTTCCGGACATCAAGAGGAGGCTGTCATGAGGAAGGCGACCATCCAGCGCCGCACCGGCGAGACGGACATCCGGCTCGAACTCTCCCTGGACGGAGGCTCCGCGGACATCGCGACGGGGCTCGGCTTCTTCGACCACATGCTCCACCAGATCGCGAAGCACGGGGGCTTCGGACTGACCCTCCGGGCCAAGGGCGACCTGCAGGTGGACAGCCACCACCTGGTGGAGGACGTGGGCCTGTGCCTGGGCGACGCGCTCCGGGAGGCCCTCGGCGACCGGCGGGGGATCGCCCGCTTCGGGGAGGCCCATGCGCCCCTGGACGAGTCCCTCGCGCGGGTGGTCGTGGACCTTTCGGGTCGGTCCTGCTGCGTCTTCGATGCGGACCTGCCCGCGGTGGTCCTGGGGGACGGCTTCCAGGCGGAGATGGTGCGGGAGTTCTTCATCGCCTTCTCGTCGCGGGGGGGACTGAACCTCCACGCCGCCGTGCTCTACGGGACCAACGTGCACCACCGCATCGAGGCGCTGTTCAAGGCCCTGGCCCGGGCACTCCGGCAGGCCGTCCGCGTCGAGGGCGACGGGATCGCCTCGACCAAGGGCACCCTCACCGACTGATTCTTCTTGGAGCCATCATGATCACCCTCATCGACTACGGCGCTGGCAACCTCCACTCCCTGGAGGGGGCCCTGGACCGCCTGGGCTTTCCGCACCTGCGCGCGGAACGGCCCGACCAGGCCGCCCGGGAGGGGGCGCTGGTGCTGCCGGGCGTGGGGCACTTCCACGCGGCCCGGGAGGCCCTGAAGGCCCGGGGGTGGTGGCGGGAGGCCCCCCAGATGGTGGCCGACGGGCGCCCCCTCCTCGGGATCTGCCTGGGGCTCCAGCTCCTGGCCGAGGGCAGCGAGGAAAGCCCCAAGGATTCGGGGCTGGGCCTGCTTCCGGGCATCTCCCGGCGGCTGGGCCCGGGGGTGAAGGTGCCGCTCATGGGCTGGGCCCAGGTGCGGCGGCAGGCGGCCCACCCGGCGCTGCCGGATCCCAAGGACGGATGGCTCTACTTCGTGCACAGCTACGCGCTGGAGCCGCGGGAGGAGACGGTCTACACGGCCTTCCACGGCCGGACGTTCGCGGCGGTCCAGGCCCGGGGCCGCGTGCTGGGCTTCCAGCCGCACCCCGAGAAGTCCGGCCCCTTCGGACTCGTGCTGCTGCAGAAGGTGCTCGACTGGATGGGGGAGATCCCCCAGGGGACTGGAGGCCGGACATGCAACTGATCCCATCCATGGACCTGCTGGGCGGGCGCATCGTGCGCCTGCGGCACGGCGACCGGCGCTGGATCACCTACTACGACTGGACGGCCGAGGCCTGGATCGAGCGCCTCGTGTCCGCGGGCGCGCGCCGGATCCACATCGTGGACCTGGACGGTGCCTTCGGGGAGGCCCGGCAGCCGGTGTTCCGCACCTTCCCGGCCCGCTGGCCCGGAGTCCGCTTCCAGACCGGGGGCGGGCTGCGCAGCCGCGAGGCGGTGCAGGGCGCCCTGGACCTGGGCTTCGACGCGGTCGTGGGCACCCTGGCCGTGGAGGCGCCCCAGGCCCTCGAAGGATTCCCCGGCGAGCGGGTCGTGCTGGCCCTGGACATGAAGGGGCAGGACCTCGTCACGCGCGGCTGGGAAGCCAGGGCCTCCCGCGACACGGAAGAGATCTGCCGGACCCTCCGGGCATCCGGGTTCGACCGAGCCCTGGTGACGGACGTGGGCCGGGACGGGACCATGGAGGGACCGGGGACCGCGGCCGTCGCCAAGGTGGCCGGACTCGGCTTCCGGGTCCAGGCCTCGGGAGGGCTGAGGAATCTGCAGGACCTGGCGGAGCTCCGGGGCATTCCCGGCGTGGTGGGCGCCATCTCGGGCAAGGCGCTGCTGGACGGGGCCCTGTCCCTGGAGGACGCCGCGGTGCGCGCGGCGATGTCGTCCGAAGAAGGAGGCGCATGATGGCGGCCAAGCGAGTCATTCCCTGTCTGGACGTGAAGGACGGCCGGGTGGTGAAGGGCGTGAAGTTCCGGAACCTCCGGGACATGGGCCGTCCCGCGGAGCTGGCCTGCCGGTACGACCTGGAGGGCGCGGACGAGGTCGTGTTCCTGGACATCAGCGCCACCGACGAGAACCGCGGCACGCAGGAGGCCTGGGTCGAGGAGGTGGCGCGCGCGCTCTCCATCCCCTTCACGGTGGGCGGGGGCGTGGGCAGCGTGGAGGACGTGCGGCGGCTGCTGCGGGCCGGGGCGGACAAGGTGGGGATCAACACCGCGGCCGTGAAGAACCCCCGGCTCATCGCCGAGGCGGCCGACATCTTCGGGCGCCAGTGCGTCGTGGTGGCGATCGACGCGGCCAGGGACCCCGAGCTGGGCTGGCGCGTCTTCGTGAACGGCGGGAAGAAGCCCACGGAACTGGGCGCCGTGGCCTGGATGCGCGAGGCCGCGGAGCTGGGCGCCGGGGAGATCCTGCTGACGTCCATCGACCGGGACGGGACCCTCGAGGGCTTCGACCTGGAACTGCTCCAGGAGGCCGGGCGCCTGTCCATCCCCGTCATCGCCTCCGGCGGCGCGGGGACCGAGGCGCACTTCCTCCAGGCCCTCCAGAACGGGGCCGACGCCGTGCTCGCCGCGACCCTCTTCCACGAGGGGACGCTGCCCATCCCGAAACTCAAGGCATTCCTCGCCGGCAACGGCATTTCCGTCCGAAGGTGATCTCCGTGTTCGACATCGACCAAGTGAAATTCGATTCCCAGGGCCTCGTGCCGGGCATCGTCCAGACCCCCGGGGGCGAGGTCCGGATGCTCGCCTACCTCAGCCGCGAGTCCCTGGCGCGGACCCTCGCCAGCGGCTACGTGACCTTCTGGAGCCGCTCCCGGAAGTCCCTCTGGACCAAGGGCGAGACGAGCGGCAACCGGCTGAAGCTGCTCGAGGTGCGGGCCGACTGCGACGGCGACGCTCTGCTGATCCTCGCCCGGCCGGAGGGCCCCACCTGCCACCGCGGCACCGATTCCTGCTTCGAGGGGGAGACGCTGCCCCAGCCCTGGCTCGAGCGCCTGGAGGACGTGCTCCGGCAGCGGAAGGCCACGGCCTCGGTGGACGGCAGCTACACCCAGAAGCTCTTCGCCCGGGGCGTGGACCGCATCGGGAAGAAGGTGGTGGAGGAAGCGGGGGAGGTGGTCATCGGGGCGAAGAACTTCGCGGCGGATCCCAGCGGCCTCCATCGGGATGAGTTCCTGGGCGAGGCCGCGGACCTGCTCTTCCACCTCCAGATGCTGCTGGTCTCGCAGGGCTTCAGCCTGCAGGACGCCGCCCTGGTGCTGCGCGAGCGGCACCGGCAGCGGTCCTGAGGAGGCGGCCGTGGACATCCGCTGCGTCTCCGTCTACTGCGGCTCCTCCCCGGGCCGGGACGAGGCCTACACCGGCCAGGCCAGGGTCCTGGGGCGGCTGCTGGCCGAGCGCGGGATCAAGCTCGTCTACGGCGGGGCCAACGTCGGCGTGATGCGGGCCCTCGCCGACGCCTGCCTGGAGCGGGGCGGGAACGTCGTCGGCGTCATGCCGAAGCACCTCGTGGCGCGGGAGAAGGCCCACCGCGGCCTCTCCGAGTTCCGCGTCGTCGGCTCCATGCACGAGCGGAAGGCCCTGATGGCGGAGCTGGCGGACGGCTTCATCGCGCTGCCCGGGGGCGTCGGCACGCTCGACGAGCTGTTCGAGGTGTGGACCTGGGGCCAGCTCGGCCTCCACGGGAAGCCCTGCGGCCTGCTGAACATCGCCTCCTATTTCGATCCCCTGGTCGCCTTCCTGGACCACGCCGTGTCGGAAGGCTTCATCAAGGCCGTCCACCGGGACATGCTCGTCGTCGCGGAGACGGCCGAGGAACTGATCTCCCGGTTCGCGGCCTATGTGCCGCCCGCCGCCGGGAAGTGACCGGACAGGACCAGAACCCAGGAAAACCCATGCCTACCCACACCCCCCACTACCCCGACCTGCTCTTTCCCGCGACCCGGCGCCTGCGGCGCTGGGAGGGCGTGCTGATGGAGAAGCTGGAGGGGCACGGCTACCAGGAACTGAGGCCCTCGCTGGTGCTGCGGGAACCCGTGGAGGAGCGGAGCATCTGCTTCTTCGACGGGGACCACCTCGTGGCGCTCCGCTGGGACTTCACGGTGGCCCTCGCCCGGATGCTCGTGCGCAGGTTCCCCGAGCCTCCGAGGCGCATCTCCTACGCGGGGGACGTCTTCCGCCGCACCGCCCAGCCCTGGGAGCCCGTGGAGCACTTCGAGGTGGGCTGCGAGCACATCCACCTCGACCCCGCCGAACGCCGCGAAGTGGACCTGGAGCTGGCCAAGCTCATCATGTCGCTGCCGGCCGTCCTGGGCTTCAAGGGGGGGATCCTGGCGCTGGGGCACGCGGCCCTGCTGCGCCGTCCGATGGAAGCGGAGTCCCTGCCCAGGGCCCTCGCCAGCCGCCTGGTCTGGGCCCTGGACCGCCGCTCGCTGCACCGGGCCGCCGAGGCCCTGGAGGGCCACCCTGCCGCCCCGCGGCTGCTGGCCCACGCGGAGACGCTGCTGGCGGAGCCGGACGGCGAGGCGAGCCTGGCGGCCCTCGGCCAGAGTCCCTACGCGGCCCTGCTGGAGGAGGAACGTGCCCACCTGCAGCGGGTCCTGGTCAACCTGACGCCGCTGCTGCCGGAGCACCTGACCCTCAGGCTGGACCTGGCGGACGTGAAGGGCATGGACTACTACACGGGACCGACGCTGCGGCTGTGGGCGCCGGGGGCGCAGCACGAGCTGGCCGCGGGGGGGCGCTACGACGGCCTCTTCCCCGAGCTGGGGCGTCCCTGGTACGCCGCCGGCTTCTGCGTGCGCCTGACCCGACTGCTGGACCTGGCCGAGACGCGGCCGGAACTCTTCGAAACCCTGTGAAACGGAAGCGGATGCCATGTCGATCCTGATTGCACTCCCCAAGGGCCGCATCGCGGACGAGATGATGCCCATGCTCGCGGGAACCCCCCTGGCCCTGGATGCGAAGGCGATGAAATCGAGGGTCCTGCGCATCCCGACGGCGACCCCGGATGTCGAAGCCTTGCTCCTGAAGGGACGCGACCTGCCGCGCTACGTGGCGGCCGGCGTCGCGGTCCTCGGGGTCGTCGGCTCGGATACCCTGGACGAGTGCGAGGTGGACCTGCTCGAGCTGGCGGACCTGAAGCTGGGCGCCTGCCGGCTCTCGCTGTGCGCCCCGGCCGGCGTCGACCTGGCGGCGCTCCGCCTCAGGCCGCACCTTCGCATCGCCACGAAGTACGTGCGCATGACCCGCGCCTGGCTGCGGGCCCAGGACCTGACCGCGGAGCTGGTCCCCCTCCAGAGCAGCGTCGAGCTGGCTCCCATCCTGGGGCTGGCGGACGCCATCGTGGACCTGGTGCAGACCGGCGGGACGCTGAAGGCTCACCGGCTCAAGGAGATCGAGGTGATCGGCCGGACCTCGGCCAGGCTGGTCGCCGCCCGGGGCGCCTACCTCAGCGAGCCCGGCCGCGTCGCGCCCCTGGCGAAGCTGTTGATCTCCACGCTGTCGAGAGCCTGAGCGAGGGAAGAGCCTAGAAGATCGGGTCGCCCGGCTTGCGGCGCCAGGGTTCCGCCTTCTTCTGCTCGCTCTTGGGCTTGAGGTCCTTGACGGCGGCGAGGGTCTCCATCAGGTTCGTCCCCAGCTTGACGGCGGCCGCCTTGGTGATGGCGGGGTCCACGGCAGGCTCCTGGGAGGCCTGGGCGGCAGGGGCCGCATGCTCGCTTCCCGCCTGCTCCCTCAAGCGCCTTTCGTACCAGGCCTTCCGCTTCGGATCCAGGGTCCGGGTCTGCTTGGTGCCCGTGCGGCGCACCGCCTGCGGTTTCGGCTTGGCCTCCTTGCGGTCTTCCCGCACGGCGGATTCGGGATTGGAAGCTTCTTCCAGGATTTTCGCAAGATCGGCCAAGCTGCCGAGGTGATGCTTGCTCATGGTTCGGGGACACTCCTCTGCGGGCTCTTCTTTGCAGGCCCAGCTTGATGAGAATAGCGGTTCTCCGCGGGGGAACCAAGCCAAATGATCCCCCCGGGCGGGAGTCCCGCGGGACTCCCGCCCGGGGGAGGCGTCGCCGGATCAGGCGAACTTGGCGGCGAAGCGGGCCATGGCCAGCTCTTCGTTGGTGGGGACGACGGCCACGGCCGTGCGGGAATCGGGCGTGGAGATGAGACGGTCATCCTTGCGGCGGGTGTAGTTGGCCTTCTCGTCGACCTTGACGCCGAGGAGGTTGGACAGCCGCGCGCAGATCCAGGAGCGGAGCATGGGGCCGTTCTCGCCGATGCCGGCGGTGAAGGTGATGCAGTCGATGCCGTCCATGGCCGCGGCGTAGGCGCCGATGTACTTCAGGACGCCGTAGCCCAGGACCTCCATCGTGAGGCGGGCGCGCTCGCTGGTCTTGGCCTCCCACTGGGTCTCGATCTCGCGGCAGTCGCTGCTGATGCCGGAGATGCCGAGCAGGCCGGACTGCTTGTTGAGGAGGTTGTTCATGCCCTTGGCGTCGAGCCCTTCCTTCTCCATGACGGTGACGAGGACGCCGGGATCCACGTTGCCGCAGCGGGTGCCCATGATGACGCCTTCCAGGGGGGTGAGGCCCATGCTGGTGTCGACGCTCTTGCCGCGGTCGACGGCGGTGATGGAGGAGCCGTTGCCCAGGTGGCAGGTCACGATCTTGAGGCGCTCGATGGGCTTGCCCAGGAGGGCGGCGGTGCGGTCGGCCACGTAGCGGTGGCTGGTCCCGTGGAAGCCGTAGCGGCGCAGCCCGAGCTTCTGGCAGAGCTCGTAGGGCAGGCCGTAGGTGTAGGCGTAGTCGGGCATGCTGTGGTGGAAGGCGGTGTCGAAGACGGCGACGTGGGGCACCTTCGGGAACATCTCCATGGCGGTCCGGATGCCCATGGCATTGGCCGGATTGTGCAGGGGCGCGTAGAAGGCCAGCTCCTCGATCTCCTGGAGGATGGACGGGGTGACGACGATGGGGTCGCCGAAGTTGGGGCCGCCGTGGGCCACGCGGTGGCCGAGGGCCGCGACTTCCTCTCCCTTCAGGACGGTCTCGTGGAGCTTTTCCATGATGGCCTTCAGGGCCTCCTTGTGGTCCTTCATGTCCAGCTCGAGGCGGCCCTTCTCGCCCTGGATGGTCCAGCGGATGAAGCCTCCCGAGATGCCGATGCGCTCGGCGATGCCGTCGGCGAGGGAATCCTCCGTCGCGATGTTGATCACGTTGAACTTGAGCGAGCTCGAGCCCGCGTTCAGGGTGAGGATGATCATGGGTGTCTCCTGGTTGGGGTCGTTAGGTCGGCCAAGGGCCGGGAAGTTCGGACCGGAACGGGCAGTCTCTCCGAGAAGGCCGGTGGACCGGCTGATCCGCGGAACCTGTCGGGCGTGCGTATCAAAGAAGGACGCGACTGTTCCTGGCGACTGCTCGCAGACAGTTTAACGGCAAGCCGAGCGAATCCGGAACCATCCTGCGGCGATCATCCGCGGTTTCCCGCGGCGCAGACGGTCTCCAGGGGGCAACGGCCGCATTCCGGCCTCCCCCGGCTGCCGGTGCAGTCCCCCAGGATCCCCAGGTGGGACAAGGCGAAATCGTATTTCAGGGGATCCGCCGGATCCAGGGTCCGCAGGGCGCGGGTGATCTCCTGGGCCATGCGGCCGTCGGGGGTGGCTCGCCGGCTGAGGCCGACGAGGCGGGAGACCCTGGCCACGTGCGTGTCCAGGGGGATGACCAGGGCGGAGGCCGGATAGGAGGACCACAGGCCCAGATCGGGCCACCCGCGCCTGGCCATCCACCGGAGGAACATCCGCCAACGCTTGCACGCCGAATTCTCCAGGGGATCCGGAAGGGAGAACCGGAGGCCGCGGGAAGGGGACAGCTCCCGGCGCAGGCGCTGCACCAGGGCCGACAGGCGTCGGTCCGCGTCCAGCTCTCCGTCCGGCGCCAGGTGCGGCTCGAGCCCCTTCCCGGCGCTCTCCCGGTCGAGGGCCTTCCAGGCTCCGCACCAGCCGACGATGTCCTGGCCCACGTGGAAACGCCATGTCCACCTGGACAGGGCCTCCGCCAGCCAGGCCATCTCGGACGGTCCCGCCTCCCTGAGCCAGGAGGCTGGATGGGGGCCCAGGGGAGCCAGGGCTGCCTCGATGGCCCGCATCATGGGAGCCACCCTGCCGTACGCGAGATGGGCTGCCACCCAGGCCGCGGCCTCCTGGTCCGCGGGGTCCGCGAAGCGCGAAGGGATCGCGAGAGGATCGAGGGCCAGGGCCTGCGGGGTCTCGTACCTGCTCCGCAAGGCTTCCAGCTTCCTCCCCAGGGCGGTGGCTGTCGCGCGGGGCATCAGAACCGGGGGATCCTGGCCAGCAGAGCGTTCTCCTCCGCGGCGAGGGTCGCGCCCAGGGCGTTGCCGGCCTGGAGGGCCCAGCGGGAACTGATGTCCCGGGGGCGTTCGTCCGTGCCTGGGCGCAGGCATTCGGGGAAGACCGGGGCAGGGCTCCAGCGGATGCGCCATTCCCTGGGGTCGGCGGAGAGGACGATGCCGAGGCTGGATCCCTGGGCGTAGGGGAGGACCTGTCGGGAGACGGCGAGGATGTAGCCCTTGAGGAGTTCCCCCGGCCAGTGGTCGCAACCGGCCTCACCTTCGTAGGTCACCTCGAACGTGCAACGGAACACGGCGGAGAGAGGTCCAAGTTCCTCGGAGAGTCGTCTCCGCCAGCCTGCGCCGTCCTCCAGGGCCGCGTCGGGCAGGGTGCCGATGGCCAGGAAGCGGGCCCGTTCGAGGGTGGTCGCGCCCTCGGCGAGGATCGCGTCCAGGCGGACCCGGTCCCGCTCGCGGAGGGGGCGTTCGGGATCGCTGAGATCGAGGATCCCCTTGATGCCGGAAAGCAGGTTGGCCAGATCGTGGATCGTCGACCTCATCAAGGATTCGGATGCTGGATCCACTTCACCCCCAGGGCGTATGGCGCCTCGTAAAGGATAATGTAGACTTGTTGCAATCCAATTACACAGAAAGGTTGTGATCCTATGCAACCGGAGACCAAGAAGATCGGGGAGATGCTCGTCGAGGCCGGGCTCATCACGAACGCCCAGCTCCAGGAGGCGCTGAGGCACCAGCGCATCACGGGCGGGCGGATGGGCAGCAACCTCGTCGCGATGGGATTCATCAGCGAGGACCTCCTGATGGATTTCCTGGCCCAGAAGACCGGTGTCCCGAGATTCGATCTCAAGAACCTGGACATCCCGGCCAGCGTGCTGCAGCGCATCCCGAAGCGCCTGGCGGACCAGCTGAACGTCCTGCCCGTGGCCTTCAAGGAACCCAAGTCCCTGGTCCTGGCCATGACGGATCCCTCGGACCTCAATGCCGTGGACAGCGCCAGGTTCGCCTCCGGCCTCAACATCGAACCCGTGGTGGCCCCCTATTCTTCCCTCAAGCACGCCATCGCGGAGCAGTACCTGAAGCTGGGGCCCCCGGCCCCGAGGACGGTAGAGGTCGGCCCGCCCGGAGGCCTGGATGAAGCCCTCCCGGTGGCCTTCGATCTCCAGCTCTCCCCCCTGGAGGTCAAGAGCGCCCACCCCCCCGTGGTCAGCAAGGACTACGGCCGGGATCCCTTCTTCGACACCCTTCCGCAGGAGCCTTCCGAGCCGTACGCGTTCTTCGGGGGAGACGATCTTCCGGACCCGGCGCTGGAAGTCCCGGCGACGGCAGGGACGGCTGCCCCGACGCCCCTGGTCATCCACGCCCGTTCGTCGATGGCGCCCCAGGTGCGGCGGCTCGACTCCTTCCAGACCCGGACCCTGGTCCTGGGGCTGATCAAGCTGCTCCAGCGGCGGGGCGTGGTCGGGGACGACGAGCTCCAGCGCTACATCGGGAACCTCATCGATTCCGGGGAGCTGCAGGACACCGACAAGCCCATGGCCTGAGGCCGGCGGAGCGCGGCATCAGCGGCCGGGCTCGACCGGCCGGCGCGCCGCGCAGTTCTTCGCGCGGCAGGCGCCGCAGCCGGAAGTGCAGCCGTTGCCGGTGGCGCTGCGGAGGCAGCGCCGGAGGATGAACCAGGCCGCGAGGGCCACGGCCAGGAATAGGATCACGTTCTGGAGCGCCATGTCGTTCACGCGAAGCCGGCCAGGCGGCCGAGGAAGGTCGTTCCCCAGGCCAGGCCCCAGGCGAGGGCCAGGCCGTAGACGACCGTGAAGGCCGTCCAGGGGACGCTGCGGGTCTCTTTCAGGATCATGCCCACCGTGCCCAGGCAGGGAGTGTAGAGAAGCGTGAACACCATGAACGCGAGAGCCGTAAGGGGCGTCAACCCCGAGCTGCGCCGCAGGACGTCCTGGAGCGAGGCCGCCTTCCCGCGGCCGTCTCCGGCCTCCGGGCTGGCCTGGTGGACCACGGCCAGGGTTCCGACGACGATCTCCTTGGCCACGAACCCGGCGGTGAGGGCGACGCCGTCCTTCCAGGCTTCGGGGCGCGTGTGGTCCGGATCCAGGATGGGGGCCAGCGCGGGCTGCAGGAGCTTGCCGAAGCGCGCCGCGAAGCTGGTATTCATGAGGCGGCTCTCCTGGGCCAGGTCCAGCTCGGCGAGGCGGGCCTCCTTCTCCGCCGGGGGAAGGTCCAGGGCGGACAGGGCGGCCCGGCCGGACTGGTATTCCGCGGCCCAGGCCCGGTTGGTGATGCCGGGGTAGTGGGAGAGGAACCACACGAGGGTGGTGCCCGCCAGGATCACGGTCCCCGCGCGGCTGAGGAAGACGGAGCCCTTTTCCCACATGTGGATGAAGGTCGCCTTGAGGACGGGCATGCGGTAGGGCGGCAGCTCCATGACGAAGGGGTTGTTGGCGCCGCGGAACAGGGTCAGCCGGAGCACCTTGCCCACGATCATGGCGAGGGCGAAGCCCAGGAAGTGCATGCCGATGATCGCGACGGCGGCGGGGACCGGCCTGAAGAAGGTGCCGGCGACCAGGATGTAGACCTGCAGCCTGGCGGAGCAGCTCACGAGCGGGGAGACGAGGATGGTGATGAAGCGGTCCTCCCTCGTCTCGATGGTGCGGGTGGCCTGCACCCCCGGAACGTTGCAGCCCGTGCCCATGACCAGGGGGATGAAGCTCTTGCCGTGCAGCCCCATCAGGTGCATGAGCCGGTCCATGATGAAGGCCGCCCGGGCCATGTAGCCCGTGTCCTCCAGGAAGGCGATGCAGCCCATCAGGATCATGATGATCGGGACGAACACCACCACCGATCCCACCCCCGGGATGATGCCGTCCACCAGGAGGCTGGCCAGCTCCCCGGGCGGGAGGAGGAGGTCCGCCTCCCGCTGGAGCCACTGGAACCCCATCCCGATCCAGTCCTGGGGATACTTGCCCAGGATGAAGGTGAAGCTGTAGACCGCGATCATGATGGCCAGGAAGATCGGAATCCCCAGCCAGCGGTGCGTCAGGACGTCGTCCAGGCGGTCCGTCGGGCTCTTCCGGACGCGGTCCTTCCGCCGGACGGCCTCGGCCACGAGGCCGTGGGCGAATCCGTAGCGCTGCTCGGCGAGGAGGGTTCCCCCGTCCGCGCCCAGGTGGGCCTCGAGGAAGGCGAGGGAGGCCGCGGCCTGTCGGCCCACGGCGGAGCTGGCGTGGCTTTCGCGGACCCGCGCCTCGGCTTCCGGGGCGCGTTCGAGCAGCTGGAGCGCCAGCCACCGCGGGGCCTGGGACTCGGCCAGCTTCTCGTCGCGGTGGATCTCCCGCACGAGCTTGGCCAGCTCCTTCTCGATATCGTCCCCGTAGCCGACGGGGATCGCGCGGATCCGCGGGTCCGTTCCCGTGGACACGTCGAGGAGCGTCCGCTTGAGCTGCTCGATGCCCTCCTCGCGGTTGCCGATCGTGGGGATCACCGGACCGCCGAGGAGGCGCTGGAGGGCTTCCAGGTCGAGGCTCACCCCCTGGCGCTCGGCGTCGTCCATCATGTTCAGCACGAAGATGACGGGGCGGCGCAGTTCCAGGAGCTGGGTGGTCAGGTAGAGATTGCGCTCGAGGTTGGAGGCGTCCAGGACGTTGATGATCAGGTCGGCTTCGGGACCGGCGAGGTAGCGGGAGGCGATGCGCTCGTCCTCGCTCTGGGCCGACAGGGAGTAGGTGCCCGGCAGGTCCACCACCTCGAAGGAGTTCCCGTCCAGTTCGAGGAAGCCGCTCCGCCGCTCCACCGTGACGCCCGCCCAGTTGCCGACGTGGTGCCTGGAGCCCGTGAGCCCGTTGAAGATGGTCGTCTTTCCGGAGTTGGGATTCCCGGCCAGGGCTACGGTCGTCATCGCACCCCCGAAGGGGCCGCCGGCGAGACCAGGATGCACGAACCCTCCTCGCGCCTCAGGCTCAGGTGGTAGCCCTTGATGACGAGCTCCATGGGGTCCCCGAGGGGGGCCAGCTTCTCCACCTTGAGGCGGGCGCCCCGGATGAATCCCATCTCCAGGAGCCTGCGCCGCACGGGGCCGAGGGCCTCGAGCTGCACCACGGTGGCTTCCTGTCCGGGGACCAGGTCGCTGAGGGGAGTCAATTGATTGTGAGACATATTCTCAACTCCATGACCAGTCTACAGCCTGTGGATGCCGCGGCAAGGCATGGCCGCCGGATTTAGATCACAAGATCCGGTCCTTCCTGCCTTAAGATGAACGAGTCGCCCTGCGCTCCCTAGGATCCGACCCCAGCGTCATGTACCTGACCCTTCCGAACATCCTCACGCTGCTCAGGATCCTCGCGGTTCCTGTCTTCGCCATCGCGGTCTGGTACGGGCTCAGCGTGGAGGCGTGCGTGATCTTCGCCCTGGCGGGGCTCACGGACCTCCTGGACGGCTACATCGCCCGCCGTTTCAACCAGAAGTCCTCGGTCGGCGCCCTGCTCGATCCGGCGGCGGACAAGCTCCTGATGACGACGGCCTTCGTGCTGCTGTCCCTGCCCATCGACCACCTCACGATCAACATCCCGGCCTGGGTGGCCATCCTGGCCATCTCCAGGGACGTGGCCATCTCCCTGGTCGCGCTCATGTCCTCCGGACATTTCGATCCCGAGAAGTTCCGCCCCTCCCCCCTCGGCAAGCTCACCACCGGCTTCCAGCTGGCGGTCATCTCCCTGACGCTCCTGTTCAACGCGCTGGGGCCGCACGGCTGGTACGGCTATTTCGTGCCCTGGATGCACTACCTGGTCGCCGGGCTGGTCCTCGCCTCGGGCCTGCACTACTTCTTCCGGGCGGCGGTGCAGCGCGTGGAAACCTCCTGATGGCGAGGTCCGGGAACCGCTTCCTGGTTCCGGTCCTGGCGGCGCTGGCCGGGCTGGGCCTGGTCGTGGTGGTGTGGATGCTGCGCCGGGCTCTTGCGCCCTTCTTCATGGCCATGGTCCTGGCCTACCTGCTCGGGCCGGCGGTGGCGTTCCTTTCCCGGAGGATGAGGCGCGGGGCTGCCGTGGCGATCGTGGGGCTCGCGGCCCTGGCCGGCCTCGTCCTTGCGGCCTGGCTGCTGATCCCGCGGCTGCTGGACCAGCTGGAGCACCTGGTCAGCTCCCTCCCCGTCTGGAAGGCGGCCCTGGAGGCCCGCTGGGGTCCGTGGTTCGCGGCCCACCCCTGGGCGCTCGCCAAGATCCGCCAGGGCATGGAAGGGCTGGACCCGATGCTGCTCCTCAAGGGGATCCTGGGGGCGGGGGCGGGTCTGCTCGGAATGTTCCTGGAGGTCATGACCCTGCTGCTGGTCCCGATCATCGTCTACTACTTGCTGATGGAAGGGGACCGCTTCCTGGAAGGTCTGGAAGGGCTGGTTCCCCCCCGGTTCCGGCCGCGCATCCGACGTCTCGTGGGGGACATCCACCAGCGGCTGGGCGGCTACATCCGCGGGCAGCTCGGCGTGGCGGCGGCCATGGCGCTCCTGCAGGGCCTGGCCTTCCAGGTCGTGGGGATGCCCTACGCGTGGCTGCTGGGACTCGTCGCCGGAATCTCCAACATCGTCCCCTACTCACCCTACCTGACGGCCCTGCTGCCCGGCCTCGTCATGGCGGGGCTGGCGGGAGCGGGCTGGGGGCGGCTCGCGGGGATCGCCCTCCTCTTCACGGTCGTGCAGAAGACCGAGACCCTCTACTTCACGCCCGTCTGGGTGGGGCGGGCCAGCCGGCTGCACCCGCTGGAGGTGCTGCTCGCCATCCTCTGCTTCGGCTTCGCGTTCGGGTTGATCGGCCTGATCTTCGCCGTGCCGCTCATGATCGCCTTGAAGGTGGTCGCCGAGAGCCTCGTGGCGGACTACCAGCGGCATCCCTGGTTCGCGGACCCCGGCACGGAGGGCCGGGAGCCGTGAGGGCGGCGGTCTTCGTGGACCGGGACGGGACCCTCAACGAGGAGGTCGGCTACCTGCACCGGCCCCAGGACGTGGTCCTGGTCCCCGGCGCCGCTCAGGCCGTCGCCCGGCTGAACGCCCGCGGCATCCCGGTCATCGTCGTGACGAACCAGTCCGGGATCGGCCGGGGCCGCTACGGGTGGGAGGACTTCCGGGCCGTGACGGACCGCATCGCCGCCCTCCTCCGGACGGAGCGGGCCCACGTGGACGGCGTGTACGCCGCGCCCCATCACGAGCAGGGCCTGGGCGAGTATGCCCATCCGGACCATCCGGACCGCAAGCCGAACCCCGGCATGCTGCTGCGCGCGGCCCAGGAGCACAGCCTGGACCTGTCCCGCTCCTGGATGATCGGCGACAAGGCGGCCGACCTGGAGGCCGGGCGCCGGGCCGGCTGCCGGACGGCGCTGGTCCTGACGGGCTACGGGAAGCAGGTCGATCCCGGTCTCGCCGACCTGGTCGCCGAGGACCTGGCGGGGGCCGTGGCGCGGATCCTGGACGCCTGGGAGGCCGGCGGGCCTCAGGGCTGAAGGATCGGTGCCCATGGGGCCGGCGGCGCCGGGCGCCGGTGTTCGGCCTTGTGTCCGGCCAGGCAGGCGCGGATTCCCTGCAGGAAGGCCTGCCTGAAGTCCTGCATCCCGGGGGGCGAACCGGGCGGCTCCAGGAGCGGGCGCGCCAGGACCGAGGGGCCGGTCATGGCCTGCAGGCCGATGATGAGGGCATGGGCCTGCATCAGCAGGGGAAGCCCCCGGCCCGGGGCCAGGAAGGGCAGTTCGCGCTCCAGGTGCCTGCCCACGGAAAGGCTGCGGTCCGCCCATTCCCGCTGGAAGGAAAGGGCGGAAGCCTCCGGGAGGTTCTGCTCGAGCAGTCCGTGGAGGACGCCCAGCAGCTGGAGGAAGGCGGGCCGGGAGGCCGCCGCGTCGGCGAACAGGCGCGCCGCGGCCTCGAGGCGGCCCCGCCTGGGCAGGTTCTCCAGGCCCGCCTCCAGGTCCCAGAACCACCCGTGGAACTGGCCGCGGAGCAGCTCCAGGAAGAGCTCCTCCTTGGTCGAGAAATAGAGGTAGAGCGTGCCCTTGACCAGGTCCGCCCTCTCCGCGACCAGGCTCATGGTGATGTGCGGGTAGGGCAGTTCCTGCAGGAGTTCCAGCGCCGTGGCGAGGATGGCCTTCCGGCGTTCCACTTTCTGATGGAGATGGCGGGCGCGTCGCATGGGGTGTTGCCGGGAAAACTAGCTGACCATTGGTCATTTGTCAATGCCGGACCTGGTTCCGGTTCGACCGTTCCCCGCGATCGATCGCATACTGCTGGCGGGAGGCGCCATGATCAGCATGCAGGGCCTGGTTCCGGGCCGGATCCTCGAGCGCTACAAGCGCTTCCTGGCCGACGTCGAGCTCGCGGACGGCGGGATCGCGACCGCCCACTGCACCAACACGGGGGCGATGAAGACCTGCTGGGAACCGGGCGACTTGGTGCTCCTCGCCCCCTCCGACAACCCGGCGCGGAAGCTGAAGTACACCTGGATCGCCTGCCGGCGCGGCGGGACCTGGATCGGGGTCGACACCGGCATCCCCAACAAGGTCGTGGCGGAGGCCGCCAGGCTCGACCGGCTCCCCGGCCTCGCGGGGCTGCGGGACGTGCGCACCGAGGTCCGGTATGGCGCCGAGTCCAGCCGGGTCGACGTCCTGGCGCAGGACGGGGAAGGGCGCCTGGTCTACCTCGAGGTGAAGAACACCACGCTCCGGGTGGGCGACGCGGCCTGCTTCCCGGATGCGGTGACGGCGCGGGGGGCCAAGCATCTCCGAGAACTCCAGGGCATGGTGCGGGAGGGCCACCGGGCCGCCCTTGTCTTTTTCATCAACCGGGGCGATGTCCGGACCTTCGACGCGGCCCGCGAGATCGATCCCGCCTACGGCGAGGAGCTGGACCGGGCGGCCGCTTGCGGCGTGCTCCCGCTTCCGGTCCAGGCCCGTCTTGAGGCGCGAGAGGAAAAAACAGGTAGGTGGTCCCTGGCGTGGGACTTGACCGGCCTGCTGCCGTGGGTGAAAAGGTCCTGACAAATGGACAGGTTGTGACCAATCGCATTAGGTGGTTTGTTA
>Ga0209098_1000730_pt1 | contig 34710 bp, 33 predicted proteins | sample AD_JPNHW1_MetaG_FD_184429 | JGI IMG/M metagenome (GOLD analysis project Ga0209098, IMG submission 184429) | Active sludge microbial communities of municipal wastewater-treating anaerobic digesters from Japan - AD_JPNHW1_MetaG (SPAdes) (version 2) | ecosystem: Engineered > Bioreactor > Anaerobic...
GAGATACTGTTCCCAGATCTCAATGGCCTTCTGGTACTGGTTCAGGGCCTTGTAGCAATCGGCCAGGCCGAAAAGGGCGTAGTTGTTGCCCGGATGGTAGATGAGGCACTTCTTGTAGTGGTCAACTGCCTCCCGGTAGGCTCCGCGCTTCCGCGAGGCGTCTCCGAGGCCGACGAGGGCGTAGTTGTTCTCCCTGTCGCGCTCCAGGATCCGGGCAAAGCATTCCTCCGCCTCCTCGATCCTGTTTTCCTTGAGGTACTGGTAGCCGTGCTTCGAAAGATCCGCGATTTCCGCGATCTCAGGATTCTGCGGTTCCTTCTGCGGGAAGCCGTCCCTCTGGAAGTCCGCCTGGTTGGGAAGGTCGCTCATTTTCCACCTCTTCTCCATGGAGCATTTTTCGTATGGCCTGGACCGCCTGCTCTACAAGCACTCCTGAACGTTTCTCATCGCGCGCGAGCCAGAACATCTTGAGGGCATCCACGGGTCGGGACGCCTCGAGATAGCTGGAACCAACGCGGATGAGGCCATCAGAGTAGCCTGTGGTCTGGAAGATCCGCCGGGCCGTTTCGATGTCTCCCCTGTTGAACAGTTCGTTTCCCTTCCTGTTCAGCTTGGCCTTCTCGTCCCCCGCTATTCCCTGCCGTGGGGTATCGGAGGACTTGATGAGGCCTTCTCCGGAAAAACGATCGAATACCTTTTTATCCATACTTCGCCGTATTCATAAGTATACTGGCGATATCCCAAATAATCAACTTCCCGTTTTTGTGTCTGTCATCGCGATATATTGGCTCGCGAGGCCTCTGCGGGAGGAAGCGTATGACACGAGACAGCACGGAGCTCCAGGCCCTGGAAGATGGCGTTGACGCGGCGGTTCCGGAAAAACAGGTATTCGGCCCGCTTGACGGGATCGGTATTGGAAAGGACTGGAATGGCCCCCAGGATACGCTTCCGGACCCTGCCGCAGGCCTCAAGGCCTATCTTTCGAAGATAGACCGTTAGCTTCGATCCGTTATGCTCCGCCAAGGGCTCCGTTTACGACGATGTCGCAGGTGACACCGCGGTGAGGTCCCCCCCGGCATTGGGGGATTTTTTATAGAATCTGACAATCGACCTTCCATATTCACGAATATCCGCGAGCTCGAGATTGCCTATCGAGTCGGGGAGGCGCTCCCCGCGGGGGTAGTGCATGAGCACGAGGCCTCCAGGAGCGAGGGTGGCGCTCGACTCGATCCGGCGGAGGAGTTCCTCCCGGAACTTGTAGGGGAAGGGTGGATCGCAGAAGATGATGGAAAAGGCGTGTTTGTTGCGGAGGAGGAAACGTTCCACCGGCATCGAATGGCACTCGATACGCTCCTCCGCTATGGATACGTTCCTGATGAGGGTGGGGAACTTGTCGGGATCCTTCTCGATGCACACGACAGGGGAGGCCCCCCGGCTCGCAGCCTCGAGGCCGAGTATCCCCGAGCCCGAGAAGAGGTCGAGGAAGGAAAGGCCCGTGAGGTCCCCGAGGACCGCGAATACGGATTCGCGCATCCTGTCCATGGCGGGCCTGATCTCGAGGCTACCGTGTTCGACGCCGACCGTCCGGCCGCAGTATTTTCCGCCCGTTATGCGCACTTCTTCACTCCCCCCGGCTGCGGAAGTCGCGGCGCAGGTCGCGGTCCAGGTCCCGCTCCTTGATGTCGGCGCGCTTGTCATAGAGCTTCTTGCCCTTGCAGAGGCCAAGCTCGATCTTGACGAGGCCGTGCTTGAGGTAGACGGAGAGCGGGATGAGGGTATAGCCCTTCTCCCGGACGCGCCGGTCGATGCGCTTGATCTCCTGTGCATGGAGGAGGAGTTTCTTGAGCCGGTCCGGATCGTGGTTGAAGACCGACGAGAAGGAGTACTCGGCGATGTGGAAATTGCGGAGCCATACCTCGCCGTTACGGACCTCGGCAAAGGCGTCGGGAAAGGAGATCCGGCCGTCCTTGATGGACTTGACCTCCGTGCCCTTGAGCTCGATACCGCACTCGAAACTTTCCTCGATGGAATAGTCGTACCTGGCGCGGCGATTGAGGGCAACGACCTTTACTCCTTCGGGTATCATCACATCTCCTAAAGGGCTCCGCGCCCGCCGCGCAAGTATAGGAAGCGCCTTCCCGCTTGTCAACGCGAGTGCGGCATGGTAGTGTTCCCGCGCGACGCTTCGCGCCGCGAACCCTCGCGCAGCGATACCTCGTGCAGGAAGCCTATGTCCATCCTTTCCCATCGAAAATCCTATGCGGAAACGGTCGAAGGCCGGCGCCGTTTCCTTTCGAAGATCAAGGTCCTCCTCATCTTCTTCTTCGGTTTCTGCGTGCTCACGAGCCTCTTCATGGCCGCCTTTTCCATATCCTCCTCCGCCATGAAGCCGAGCCTCCTTCCGGGGGACCGGGTCCTCGCGAGTCCCTTCGTGTACGGCCCGGCCACGGTGGTCGGCAAGATCCCCGCGCCCTTCAAGCCTGAACGGGGCGATATAGCGCTCGTCGACCCGCCCTATGCGGAGAAGCAGTCCTTCTGGTTCCTCCTCGGCGATGCCTTCGTCCGCTTCGTGACCTTCCAGCAGCTGGGCCTGAAGGATCCCTCCGCCCAGGCCTCGCTGCGCGGCCCCTTCATCGAGCGGGTCATAGCCCTGCCCGGCGATGAGGTCATGATGGAAGGCTTTGTCTTCAAGGTGAGGCCTGCCGGGAGCGCCCATTTCCTCACGGAATTCGAGCTTTCGAACTCCAGCTATGACATCGAGAAGGGCGAGCTGCCCGCGAACTGGAGCGACGCCGATCCCCTCTCCGGCACGATGAAACCCTGGGTCCTCGGCAAGGACGAGTACTTCGTCGCGGGCGACAACCGCAGGGCGTCGAGCGACTCAAGGCTCTGGGGACCCATCGGCATCGGCCAGTTCAGGGCAAAGATCTTCCTTAGGTATTGGCCCTTCCCCCGCTTCGGCAGGCCTTGATCCCGGGGACGGATGGACAAGCCATCGCCCTTCGGCCCTCCCCGGGCACTCTACGTCCACATCCCTGTCTGCAGGTCGCGATGCGCGTATTGCGACTTCCATTCCCTCGCCTTCGCCAGCTGGAGTCCCGCTGCGCTCGAGGACCTCGTGGACGGTCTCCTGTCCCGTGTCGATGGGCTTTTTTGCCGCTTCCCCGCTGACGATTCCTTCCTCTCCGTCTACGTAGGCGGAGGGACCCCCACGGCCCTGCCCCGTCCCCTCCTTGAACGACTCCTCCAGGGTCTCGCTGCCCGCGTCTCCTGCCTGCACCCGCCCTGCGAGTGGACCATGGAGGCCAATCCCGAGAGCCTCGACGAGGCGGCCCTCGATATCGCCCAGGCGGCCGGCGTCACCAGGATCTCGCTCGGTGTCCAGAGCCTCGATGACGATCTGCTTTCCCGCCTGGGCAGGATAGCAGGCTCCGAGGCGGCGATGGAGGCTGTCGGGCGTGCCGTCGCGAGGCCCGAGCTCCGGGTCTCGGCCGATCTCATCTCGGGCCTGCCGAGGCAGACGGGGCCCGTCGGCGGTCTTGCCCGCGAGGTTTCATCCCTCCTCGATGCGGGCGTCGGCCATCTTTCCATCTATGACCTCACCCTCGAGGAGGGGACGAAGCTCCATGCCGAGGTGGAATCGGGCAACTTCAGACTCCCGGAACCCGACGAGGCGCTTGACGAACGGCTCGAGGCCGAAGCCGTCCTCGGGAAGGCGGGCTTCAGGCGTTACGAGGTCTCCAACTTCGCGCCGGAGGGGAGCGAAAGCCTCCATAACCTCGTCTACTGGCACATGGATTCCTATCTCGGCGCCGGGCCCGGGGCCGTCTCCACCCTCGTGCCCACCTCGATGCCTGGTTCAGGTCCCGATCAGGGACGGAGCGAGGCATCCTCGCTGAGGATAGAGGAGGGGCGCATGGTCCCAGGGCGGGGACAGGACCCGGCCCGCGAGACTCCGATCGGCCCCAGGGACTCGATCTTCGAGGCCCTCCTCATGGCCTACAGGACGACCTTCGGCCTCGATGAGGGGGCCTTCCAGTCTCGTTTCGGCTTCGCTTCCGAGGCCCTCATCGGGAGGACCAGGGCCGCATGGAGAGCGCGGCTCCATCCGGCCGAGCCTTGGCCTGCGGCCCTCGCCGCTCCGCCGGCCTGCGGCCCCTCCCTGGCTCTCGATTCAGAGGGTCTCGACCTTCTCAACCGCTTCCTCGTCGACTGCCTCTCGGAACTCGAGGCTTCCGTTCCCGGAGACTCAGGCCAGCCCGGAGAAGAAGGCAGGCCCGTATCCGGCCAGGCCGGTAAGCGCTATCCTGTCCGCGACAACGAGGAGTGATCCATGGCCATACTTTCAGTCCAGTCCCATGTTGCCTATGGCAACGTCGGCAACCGCGCGGCGGTCTTCCCCCTCGAGCTCCTCGGCTTCGATGTCTGGCCGATCAATACGGTCCAGTTCTCGAACCATACCGGCTATGGCGGCTGGAAGGGCGAGGTCTTCTCTGCCGCCCACGTCCGCGGCATCTGGACCGGCATCAAGGAGCTGGGCGTGGCGGGCCAGTGCGAGGCCGTCCTCTCGGGCTACCTCGGCGACGCGGGAATAGGCGAGGCCATCCTCGAGGCCGTTTCCGACGTGCGGGCTGCCGGAACGCGGACCCTCTATTGCTGCGATCCCGTGATGGGCGATTCCGGTCGCGGCTTCTACGTACGCGAGGAGCTTGTCGGGTTTTTCCGGGACAAAGCCATCCCGAGGGCAGATATCGTGACTCCCAACCACTTCGAGGCCGAGGTGCTATCGGGGATGAAGATCGGGAGCCTCGAGGACGCGGCCCTGGCGGCCGACCGGATCCATGCACTCGGCCCCGGAATAGTCCTCGTGACGAGCTTCAGACCCCGCGAACTCCCGCCGGGGCATATCGCGATGTTCCTTTCGGCGGCCGGGAGGACCTGGACCATCGAAACGGAAGAGATCCCCATGTCGCCCATGCCCAACGGCGGCGGCGACCTCACGGCCGCCCTCTTCCTCGGGCACTACCTCAAGCACCGGGATCCTGCCATGGCCCTCGAGGAGATGACCAACGCCGTCTTCGAGGTCTTCGCGGCCACGAAGCGGGCGGGAGCGCGGGAACTCAGGATCGTCCAGTCACGCGACGCGATAGCCGAACCGGGCCATCGCTTTACGGCCCTGGAACGCTTCCTTCACACGAAGAAGTCGTAGGGAGCGGTGACCTTCTTCGAGTAGCCCTCCTCGAAGCCGAGGTTGAAGCGGCGCTCGACGCCGAGGCTCGAGGGCGGGCCATGGTCGGGCAGGACGACGAGGTCGTCATCGAGGCCCATGAGCCTCGTCCTTAGCCTCTCGATGAGGAGGTCCGCGTTGAAGGGCGAGAGGGTCTTGCCGATGACGCCCGCATGGAGGGCGTCGCCGGTGAAGAGGAGCCTGTCGATGCGGTAGACCATGGAATCGGGCGAGTGGCCAGGTATTGAAAAGGCCTCGGCGCGGAAGCCCGCGACCGCAAAGCGCTCGCCGTCCTTCACGACCCTGCAGGAGATGCCGAAGACCTTGGAGGTCGCGGCATAGATCTCGGCCTCGTAGATCTTGAGGAGGGTCTTGAGTCCCCGCGTGTGGTGGGTATGGTTGTGCGTGAGGAGGACCGCCCGCACGTAGTAGCCGTTGCGCTCGATATGGCCCAGCATCCCCGCGTTGAACTCGCCCGGATCCACGACAAGGGCCTGCTTGGTCTCGTCGTTGCCGAGGAGGTAGGAATTCGCGAAGCCATAGACCGAGTAGTACTGGTAGAGCTTCATATATAGAGGTGCTCCACGTCGCGGATGGCTTCGAGGGTGTTCGAGTACTTGAACGAAACGCCCTCCTCCCTGTCGGGGATCATGCAGACGCGCTTCAGGTTGCAGTCGATGAAGTCCGACTTCACGAGGGTGCAACGGATGAAGCGCGAATCGTAGAGGTTCGAGTTGTTGAAGGTCGAGTCGGTGATGGACGCCCCGACGAAGCTGTCATGGAGGAGTTCGGAGTTCTCGAAGGAGACGTTGGTCATCGTCGCGCCGCCGAAGGAGCAGAACTGGGCATCCACGTGCGAGAAGTCGCAGGAATCGAGGATGGCATTGTCGAAGAAGCAGAGCCTGAACACGGCGTTGGTGAAGAGGACGTTCCTCAGCGTCGCCCCCATGAAAGAGCAGCCGTAGAAGCGCATGCCGCGCAGGTTGAGCCCCTCGAAGCGCGCGCCCGTGAAGCCGAGGTCGCGGTGCTCCGTGCCGCTTTCCAGCCTGCGGGCCGCTTCCGCCTCGGCATCGGGGCCGGAATGGGCGAGGCAGGCCGTGCCGCCCGCGAAGGCGGGCTTGCCGCAGCCGGGCTCCCTGCAGCGAACGAAGGTATACATGGCTACAGGCTACACGAATGGAACGCCCATCGCAAGCGGCGGTACGGGCCACGTAGAGCTCCTTGCCGTCCATTGATTGGATGCTTGCCGCGTCGGGCTCTTGCGCCCTACAATGTGCGCATGTGCTCCTATTGCGGATCGCCCATGCCCGCCGACCGGAAGCCGGGCTTCAACGAGACCTGCGAGTCCTGCGGGCGCGACCTCCACGCCTGCATCAACTGCCGCTTCTACAAGCCCGGCGTCCATTGGGACTGCGCGGAGACCATAACCGACTCCGTTTTCGACAAGGAAAAACGGAACCTCTGCGACTGGTACGAGACGGCTCCAGCCCTGAAGCAGGCCGGTCCGGGCAGGAAGGACGCGAAGAACTCCACCGAGAAGGCCCGGCGCGACCTCGATTCCCTCTTCGGCGGCTGATCTTGGAAACGGAAAAACTCCTCCCTGCGGCCATCGAGGCCCTGCGCGGCCTCGAAAGCGATGCCAGGCCGATCGTGGTCTTCGATTCGGGCGTCGGAGGCCTTCCCTACCTTGAAGCGGCGCGCCGCCTCCTTCCCGGAGAGCGCTATGTCTATCTCGCCGATCGCGCCGGTTTCCCCTATGGGACGAAGGGCAGGCAGGAGATCGAGTTGCTTGTCCTCGACCGCCTCGGCCGTCTCATCGAGGCCTTCAATCCAAAGGCCGTCGTCATCGCCTGCAATACCGCCTCCCAGGCGGCCCTGGCCGCGGCCCGCGGCCGCTTTCCCGGCCTGCCCATCGTCGGCGTCGTACCGGCCGTCAAGCCGGCCGCCGAGCGGACGCGGACGGGAATCATCGGCGTGATGGCCACGGAGCACGCCCTCGTCGACCCCTACCTCGACGAACTCATCGCCCGGCATGCACCCGGCGTCAAGGTCCTCCGCGAGCCCGCCCAGGACCTCGTCGCCTTCGTGGAACGGAGCTTCGTCGCCTCGGCTCCTTCGGAACGCGAGGCGGCGGTGGCCTGCCACGTCAAGAGGCTCGTCGCCGGGGGCGCCGACGAGATAGTCCTCGCCTGCACCCACTTCCTCCATGTGGCACGTGACATCGACCGCGTCGCCGCCTCGCTCGCCGATGGAGCGCATCGCGGTGCCGAGGTCGTCGACTCGCGGGAAGGGGTCGCCCGGCGCCTCCACGAGGTCCTCGCGGAGCGAGGCCTTCTCGCGGCCAGCGCCGCGGCCGCGAAGACCGAGGCCGAGGCTTTGGCGATCGGCGGCCCAAGCGGCCGGGACGCCAAGCCCGATGGCGTCTTCCTCCTTTCGGGACCGCCGCCCTTCGAGTCCGTCTATCCGGCCTTCGCGGAGCGCTTCTCCCTCCTCGGGCCCTTTTCCCTCGAGGCGGAGGCCTGATGGAGGGCACGATCCTCTCGGGAACCAACAATGTCTTCAGGGTCCTCTGCGACGATGGCGGGACGCGGAGTTGCGCCATCAAGGGCAAGCGGCTCCGCGAGATCGAGGACAGCTACAATTCCCTCGCGGCCGGAGACCGCGTCGAGGTCGAGGCCGATTCCCTGGATACGAGGCGCGGCCTTGTCACGCGCATGCTACCGCGGCGCAACGTCTTCGGCCGGTACAACGAGAAGGGGAGGGCCTCGCAGGCGATTGCAGCCAACGTGGACCTCGTAACCTGCGTGGTTTCGCCCAAGTATCCGCCCTTCAGGCCCCGCTTTGTCGACCGGGTTGCCGTCCTTGCGGAGGCCGCCGAGGTTCCCTTCCTCATCGTCCTCAACAAGGCCGACCTCGGCCTCGACGAGGACAGCGAGGACAGGCTCGCCGAGTACCAGGACCTGGGCTACGAGGTCCTCGTGTCCTCCGCGAAGTCGGGCGAAGGCGTCGACGAGCTCAGGGAATCGATTGCGGGCATCACGACCGTTTTCGTCGGCCAGTCGGGGGTGGGCAAGTCGAGCCTCCTCAACGCCCTCGAGCCCGGCCTCTGCCGCAGGACAGGCGAGGTCTCTGAAAAATACGACCGCGGCAAGCATACGACCACGATGGCCGAGCTCCTCGTCCTCGCAGACGGCGTCACGAGGATCATCGACACGCCGGGCTTCAGGCGCCTCGCCCTCCGGGGCATCGAGCCGGACTCCCTCGTGGCATACTTCCCCGAGCTCGCGAGACTCGCGGCGGGTTGCGAATTCGGGCTTTCCTGCAAGCATGTGGACGAGAAGGGCTGCCGTATCGTGGCGGCCCTCGAGGCTGGCGAGATCCACCCGGACCGTTACGAGAGCTTCCTCCGCATCCGGAGCGAGCTCGAGTCCACGGTCGAATACCGGAAACCGGAAGGCCGGGGCAGGCCCCCGCGCCGTTCCAGGAGAATCAGCGAAGATGATGAATGAGCATAGCCTTTCCCTCCTCGAGTTTTCTCGCGTACGCGAATACGCCGCGGGCTACTGCCTTTCCCCCGAGGGGCGCGCCTGTCTCCTCGCGGAGGAGCCCAGGACAGACCGCCGGGAAGTCACAGCGATCAAGGAAGCGGTCTCAGCCCTGGTAGGGCTTTTCCAGGAAGGCCTCGAGGCCCCGCAGCTTTCCTTCCCCGAGATAGCCCTCGCCTGCAAGCGCCTTGCCAAGGAAGGCGCATCGCTCGAGGCCGACGAGTTGTACGCCATCGGCCTCTGGGCCGAGAGCTTCGCGGCCTTCGCGGCCTTCATGGCCAAGGCCCTGCCTGCAAGGGCGGCTGGCGCTGATGGCGAAGCAGGCCAGGCCACGGCCGCGGCCCCCGTCCGCGCCGCCGGAACCGCGGCCGGCGAATCGGACGATGAAGCCGGGCAGGCCGAGCGGCGATGGAGCGAGGCAGATGGCCCCCTCCTCGCAGCGCTCCTTGCAGGCCTTCCGGACCTCTCCGCGGTGACTCGCATCGTCTTCCGCATCCTGAACCGCGACGGCACGATACGCGACCTTCCCGAGCTCAAGGCCGCCCGGGACCGCATCTCGCGCGCGCATCGCGACATCGCGGCTATCACGGATTCCTTCTTCAGGAACCCCGAGATGAAGTCCATGCTCCAGTCCGATGCGCCTACCATCAGGGACGGCCGCACGGTCCTGGCCCTCCGCTCGAATTTCAAGGGCCGGGTCAAGGGCATCGTCCACGAGGTCTCGGCCACGGGCCAGACCGTCTTCGTCGAGCCCGAGGAGCTCGTGCAGAAGAACAACGAGCTCGTCCAGGAGGAGGCCCGCTACCTCCAGGAGCTGAATCGCATATTGCGCGAGGCCTCGGCCCAGCTCTCGGCGGAGCTCCCCGCCCTCAAGGCCGCCCGCCACGCGATGGCCGGCCTCGATGGCGTCTACGCCAGGGCCCGCCACTTGAAGCTCGAGGGCGTCTACCTCGCGCGCGACCTCGAGGCCGGCTTCGAGCTCAGGAAGGCTCGCCATCCCCTCCTCGGCCGCAGGGCCGTCCCCATCGACGTGGTCCTGCCCGAGGGCACGCGCACCCTCATCGTCACGGGCCCCAACACGGGCGGCAAGACCGTCACCCTCAAGACGATCGGCCTCCTTGCCCTCATGAACCAGTTCGGCCTCGGCATTCCCGCGGCCCTCGAGTCGGGCTTCTCGGTCTTCGATGACGTCTATGCCGACATCGGCGACGAGCAGTCCATAGACCAGTCCCTCTCGACCTTCTCGGGCCACATGCGCGTGATAGGCCGCATCGCGGACAAGGCAGGGCCGCAGAGCCTCGTCCTCCTCGACGAGCTCGGTTCGGGGACCGATCCCGAGGAGGGCTGCGCGGTCGCCATGGGCCTTCTCGACTGGTTCATCGGCCGGGGCTGCCTCACCGTCCTCACGACGCACCACGGCATCCTCAAGAACTACGGCTATACAAGGCCGAACTGCCTCAACGCATCCATGGATTTCGACGCGGCGAGCCTCCAGCCGACCTACCGCGTCCTCATGGGAGTGCCCGGCGAGAGCCGCGCCCTCGACGTGGCCTCCCAGAACGGCCTCAGGCGCGAGGTGATAGAAGGCGCGCGGAAGTACCTCGCCGAGGAAAGGGCCGACGTCTCCGAGCTCATCAAGGGCCTCACGGAAAAGCACCGCCGCATCGAGGACCTCGAGGCGGAGAGCCTATCGCGCCTCAGGGACGCGCGCGAGGAACAGCGCAAGGCCGACCTTTCGCGCCTCAGGCTCAGGCAACGCGAACTCGAGCTCAAGGCTGAGGGAGTTTCCGACCTGAAGCGACTTCTCTCGGAGAGCCGCAAGACCCTCGAGAACCTCATCCGCGATCTCCGCGAGGGCGAGCTGACGCCCGAGAAGACCAGGGCCGCCAAGGAATTCCTTGCGGGCTTTGCCGAGGCCGTCGACGCAGAGTCGGGCAAGCTGGATGCCCTCCAGGCCGAGGCCGCCGCGGAGGAAGCCGCCGATCGGGCGGCCCGCGAGGGCAAGCCGCGGCAGACGGGGCCCGTGGAGATAGCCGAGGGCATGGCTGTGGTCATCGGCCCGGCGCGGAAGCGCGGCACCGCGGTGAGGCGGGCAAAGAAGGGATACTGGCTCGTCCAGGCGGGCAGCATGCGATTGACGGTGGCCGAGTCGGAGCTCTCGCCCGATGGCCAGACCGAGTCGGCCGCGCCTTCGGTGGCCGTGGAGCTCGCGCCCCGCGGCGAGGGTGGCCGCACGACGGCAGCCTTCGAGCTCGACCTGCGAGGCTTCCGCCTGGCCGAAGCCCTCGAGGCGGTCGAGCGCCAGATCGACGCGGCCGCCCTCCAGGGCCTCTCGCTCTTCTCGATCATCCACGGCACCGGCGAGGGCATCCTCGGCAAGGGCATCCATGGCTACCTCAAGACGCACCCCGCGGTCGCCGACTACTACTTCGCCAGACCGGAAGAGGGCGGCTACGGAAAGACGGTAGTCCACCTGAAGTAAGGCCGCCCGGCTACGCGAGGTCCCCGATGTCCTCCATCTCGATGCCTTCGCCCGATGGAATACGGCGTCGCGCAACGCGTCCGATGATCGTCGGCAGGAGGGCTGGGTCGAGGCCGGGCCGCAGCACCTTCTCGGTGCGGAGGAGGGCCAGGTTGTCCGCCGCGAAGACCTCTCCCTTCTTGATCGTCCTGAGTGCATGGATGGACCGGTTCGTCCGGAAGTAATTCGCCGCTTCGCTCCGCGCGAGGCGCTTGACGCCGTCTCCGAGTACCGCCTCGACGGTCTCGCCGCCGAAGCGCTCGGACATGGCGGCGATGGTGGCCATCGCCGGGAGTTCGGCCGCCTCCTTGATGGCCTTGACCATGGCGGCGAAGTCCGCGGGAGGAAGGGCGATGGGGTCATCGAGGCCGGGATCGTTCCGCGAGAGGCAGATGTGCTTCTCGACGGCCATGGCGCCGCTCGCTATGGCGAGCGAGGGGACCAGGACGGGATCCATCGAGTGGTCGGATACGCCCGTAGGCCTTCCGAAAACCGCCGAAAGGCCATGGAGGAGTCGGAGGTTGTAGTCTTCCGCCGGAGCGGGATAGGCGGTGACGCAATGGAGAAGGAGGACGGGGCAGGCGAGGCGGTTGAGGCTCCGCTCGATGTCGGCCAGCGTCGAGACGCCGCTCGAGACGAGGGTGGGCAGGGCATACGAAGCGAGCTCGTCTATGAGGGGCAGGTGGTTGAGTTCGGGGCTGGCGACCTTCATGGCCTTCACGCCGAGCCGCCTCAGGAGGCGGGCGCTCTTGAGTCCAAAGGGGGTGCAGAGGAAGAGCATGCCCCTCGCCTCCACCTTTTCCTTGACCGTAACATAGAAGGACTCGTCGAGCTCGAGAGCCTTGAAGCGGTCGTAGATACGGACCGGACCGCCGGGAAGGGGAACCGAGCCCGTATTGGGGTGGACGATCTCGTCTGCGAAAACGCACTGGAATTTCGCGCAGCCGGCGCCGGTCTCGGCCGCGGCATCGATAAGCTCGAGGGCCTTGGCCAGGTCTCCTCCATGGGAGGTTCCGATCTCTGCGATGACGAGGGGATGAGCCTGGTCGAAGATGCGATCGCCGACTGGGAAGGAGTTGTTCATTGCGGCTCCGGAAAAATGTATTGCGAAGCGAACGTCTATAGGGTATCATGGAAATGCCAAAGTGACAAATGACAGGAAGGAGCGTGGCATGAAAGTCATCTATTGTGATGTCTGCAAGAAGCCTATAGAGAACCCCATCCCCACCAGGAACATCTTCCACATCGCCGATGTCGATATCTGCGAGCCCTGCAAGGATGATCTCGACGCCGCCATGAAGCAGACTGTCAGGGGCAAGACGCCTTTCGACTATGGATGGCACGACGAGCTAGAGATGAAGATCCTCCATGATGGTATCCAGCGCGGCAGGATCGAGCTCAAGAACAAGCGCTAGTCGCCTGTTTTGAAGGGGAGGGGAGGCACCAGATTGGTGCCTCCTTTTCTTTTATTTTCGTCTTTATGGCAGAAAATAGCAATATTTGCAGAATATCGCATGATATGGCAGCTTACTGCCGCTTATCGTTGAAAACGCCGGATAGTTGACAGGAAATTCTTGCTTGTGCTATCTTCTCGGGCGTAAACTGATACCTGATCAGTCTCAAAGCCGACGCCAACGCGTACTGCCAATGCGAAGGGATCCTCTTCCACGGCGCGGCCTTCTGATGACAAGGAGAGCCTATGTCCGGTCATAGCAAATGGGCGACCATAAAGCACAAGAAGGGAGCCCTGGACGCCAAGCGCGGCCAGATGTTCACCAAGCTCATCAAGGAAATTTCCATTGCGGCCCGCATGGGCGGCGGCGATCCTGATGCGAACCCGCGTCTCCGCACTGCCGTCCTCAAGGCCCGCGCGGCCAACATGCCCCGCGACAACATCGATCGGGCCATCAAGAAGGGCACAGGCGAGCTCGAGGGCGTGAACTACGAAGAGCTTGTCTACGAAGCCTACGCCCCCGGCGGCGGCGCCATCCTCATCGAGGTCCTCACCGACAACAAGAACCGCGCCGCTGCGGAAATCCGCAATATCCTCACCCGCTCCGGCTCCAACCTCGCGGTGCCCAATTCCGTCGCCCGCCTCTTCACCCGCAAGGGCGTCCTCTCCTACGATGGAGAGAAGTACACCGAGGACAAGCTCATGGAGGCCGGCCTCGAGGCTGGCGCCGACGACATCGTCAACGAGGACGGCGAGATCGTGGTCTATACCGATCCTGCCTCCTTCGAAGCCGTTCTCAACGCGATGAATGCAGCCGGTTTCGAGACCGACGGCGCCGAGATCTCGATGATCCCGGAGAGCTACGTGACGCCTTCCAAGGAAGACGCGGTCAAGGTCCAGAAGCTCATCGACAAGCTCGAGGAGTGCGAGGATACCCAGAACGTCTACCACAACATCGAGCTGCCCGAAGACATTGAAGAGTGATTCCGGCCGGGGCGCCGATGGCGCTTCCGGTTCGGCGGTCAATACCACGGTGAAGGCCGGGACGAAGGCGAAGCGCGGAGAGCGCGGCGCCGGCGCCCCGGCCTCTCGCATCTTGGGCATAGATCCAGGCCTCGCATCGGTGGGCTGGGGCATCGTCGAAAGCCGGGGCGGCCGCATGACCTGCGTCGGCTATGGCTGCATCACGACCGACAAGGACGAGGCGATAGGCGATCGCCTCCTTGCCATCTATTCGGGCATAGCCGGCCTCATCGGGGACTGGAAGCCCGCGATGGCGGCGATGGAGAGCCTCTTTTTCTGGCGCAACGTGACCTCGGCCCTGCCTGTCGCCGAGGCGAAGGGTGTCATCCACCTCGCCTTCGCGAAGGCGGGCGTGGAGCTTGTCGAATACAGTCCCACTGCCATCAAGCAGGCGGTCTCGGGTTCGGCGAGGGCCGAGAAGGAACAGGTCCAGGAGATGGTGCGCCTCCTCCTCGGCCTTGCCTCCATACCGAAACCGGACCATGCCGCCGACGCCCTCGCCGCGGCGATCTGCCGGGCCAACCATACAGGACCCCTCTCGTGAAGCCGGGACCGATCCTCTATCGCATACCGCAGCTCCGCATGCCCCTCGGACATACGTCCGAGGACCTCGGCAGGAAGATCGCGCGTCTCCTCGGCATCGATGCTGCGGATCTCGTCGGCTTCTCCATCGAGCGCAAGTCCTTCGACGCCCGCGACCGGAACGACATCAAGGTCGTGTACTCGATAGCCGCCGGGCTCGCGGGGGAACCCTCGAGGAAGCCCCCCGAATCCATCGCCTGTCGCATAACGCGAGAGGCGGGCTACGCCTTCCCTGCCGGGGCCCTGCCCCTCGAATCGCGGCCCATCGTCGTGGGCAGCGGGCCCGCGGGCCTCTTCTGCGCCCTCGTCCTGGCGGAGAACGGCTACCGGCCCATCGTACTCGAGCGGGGCGATGACGTGGACTCGAGGAGCCATGCCGTGTCCGCCCTCCTTGGAAGCGGTGCCCTCGACCCGGAATCGAACGTGCAGTTCGGCGAAGGAGGGGCGGGTACCTATTCGGACGGCAAGCTCAACACGACGGTCACGGATGAATCCTTGCGGAACCGCAAGATCCTCGAGGAATTCATCGAGGCAGGAGCTCCGGCCGAGATCGGCTACAGCAACAAGCCGCACATCGGTACCGACTATCTCGTGAAGGTCGTGAAGGCCCTGAGGAGGAAGATCGAATCCTCGGGTGGCGAGGTCCGTTTCAGGAGCAGGGTTGACTCCCTCGTCATATCCGGCGGGCGCGTTACGGGCGTCGTCCTCGCCGGCGGCGATCGTCTCGATTCGGACGTCGTCGTGCTGGCCATCGGACACAGTGCCCGCGACACATTCCAGTACCTCGCGGAAGCGGGCATCGCGATGGAAAGGAAGGCCTTCGCCATAGGCTTGAGGATCGAGCATCCCCAGGAGATGGTCTCGCGGCGGCAGTACGGAGAGAGCTGGAGGCATCCCGATCTTCCCGTCGCGGACTACAAGCTCACCTACCGCAGCTCCTCGGGAAGGGGCGTCTATACCTTCTGCATGTGTCCCGGCGGCTACGTCATCAACTCCAGTTCCGAGGCCGGCATGGTCGCCTGCAACGGAATGAGCGACTTTGCGCGGAATTCGCGCAACGCGAACAGCGCTATCGTCGTCACGGTCCATCCCGAGGACTTCGCCGTTGGCGTCGCCACCAGCGGCGCTCCCGGCGCCGCTGGCGACGTCCTCGCCGGCGTTGAGTTCCAGCGCCGATGGGAGCGCCTCGCCTTCGAGGCGGGCCATGGCGGCTATGAGCTCCCGGTCGAGACTTTCGCGGACTTCGCCGCGGGCGGGAAGCCTTCCTCCCTTGGCGGAGTCGAGCCGTCCGTCAAGGGACGTTATGTGCTCGCCGACCTCAACGCCTGCCTTCCCGCCTATGTGGCGGATGCGATCAAGGAGGCCGTTCCCTCATTCGACCGGAAACTGCGCGGCTTTGGACGCCCCGATGCCGTCCTTTCCGGTGTCGAGACGAGGACTTCCTCGCCCCTGCGCATCCTTCGGGGCGACGACCTCCAATCCCCGGTACGCGGCCTCTATCCCTGCGGCGAAGGCGCAGGCTATTCGGGGGGCATCATGTCCTCCGCAATGGACGGCATCAGGGTAGCGGAAGCGATAGCCCTCTCGGGCGGTCGATGAGGCGTATTGAGGGAAGTGCCCCGGAGCGGCTATAATCCCCCGATATGTTCAACAGCATCTCCGGCCGGCTCAGCGAAAAACGCGCTGACGCGATCTGCGTGGATTGCTCCGGCATAGAATGGGAACTCTCCGTCCCCGCCCGCTCCGTGGACGACTTCGGACGCGTGGGCGACGAGGTCAGGGCCTTCACCTGGCTCCACCACTACGAAGACGGAATGCGCCTCTATGCCTTTCCCTCGGCGACGGAACGGGCCGTTTTCCTCGAGCTCATGAAGGTCGAGGGCATCGGTCCCAAGCAGGCCCTCAAGATCCTCTCGGGCATCAGGCCGGATGCCCTCGAGGCTGCCCTCGAAGGCGATGACCTCGCGGCCCTCCAGCGCATCCCCGGCGTGGGGCCGAAGATGGCACAGAAGATGGTCCTTGCCTTGAAGGGCCGCCTCGTGAAAGCCGAACTTGGGAAACCGGGCGCCAGGGACGATGGCAAGGCCGCGGCCTGGTCCGACGTCGTGCGCGCCCTCGCAGACATGGGCTTCGACAGGAAGGCGACCGAAAAGGTCGTGGCCAGGCTCGACCATGACATAGAGGCAGGCCCCGAGAAGGAGCGCGAGCTCTTCCGCAGGGCCCTCCTCGAGCTTTCGGCAGGAGCCTGACATGGCGGCAAGGAAGAAAGCTGGCGCTGCAGCGCAAGGCGCCCGGCAGGCCGAAGGCGAGGCCTTCGTCCCCGATGACGGCGGATTTGCCGTTCATCCCCTCGCTCCCCAGTATGATCCCCTCGAGGACGACCGGGAGGCGACCCTCCGCCCCAAGCTCCTCTCCGAATTCCAGGGCCAGGCCCGCATCAAGGAAAACCTCTCCCTCTTCATCTCCGCGGCGAGGAGCCGGGGCGAGGCCCTCGACCACCTCTTCCTCATGGGGCCGCCTGGCCTCGGAAAGACGACCCTTGCCCAGGTCGTCGCCAACGAGCTCGGCGTCGAATTCAAGCCGACGAGCGCTCCCGCCCTCGACAAGCCCAAGGATCTCGCGGGCGTACTCACGACCCTCAAGGAACGCTCCGTCCTCTTCATCGACGAGATCCACAGGCTCAAGCCTGCCATCGAGGAGATGCTCTACATCGCGATGGAGGACTACGAGCTCGACTGGATAATCGGACAGGGGCCCTCGGCGAGGACGGTGCGCGTGCCCGTCCCTCCCTTCACCCTCATCGGCGCCACGACCAAGCCCGGCGCGGTATCCTCGCCCCTCTCGAGCCGCTTCGGCATCTCGCTCCGCTTCGGCTACTACGACGCCCAGGAGCTCGAGTCGGTGCTGCGGCGCTCGTCCTCCATCCTCGGCGTCGACGTGGACGACGACGCGGCTGGCCTCCTTGCGGCCTCGAGCCGGGGTACGCCGCGCATCGCGAACCGCCTCCTCAGGCGCATGCGGGACTTCGCGCAGGTCGGCGGCTCGGGACGCGTTACGCGATCCATAGTGACGAAGGGCCTCGAGCGCCTCGAGGTGGACCATATCGGCCTCGAGCGCCTCGACCGCGAGATCCTCAGGGCCATCATCACGAAGTACGCGGGCGGCCCCGTCGGCGCCGAGACCCTCGCCATCACGGTGGGCGAGAGCGTGGACGGCCTCGAGGACTACTACGAGCCCTTCCTCATCCAGGCGGGCTTCATCGCCCGCACCCCCCGCGGCCGCGTGGCCACGCGGTCAGCCTACGAACATCTTGGACTGGAGCCCCCGAGTGAAGACGGACGACTTCTCTTTTGACCTTCCCGAGGAGCTCATCGCGCAGTTCCCGCCCGAACGCCGCGGCGAGTCGCGGCTTCTCGTCCTCCACCGCGACACGGGCGCCCTCGAGCACCTCGCGGTGCGGGATATCGCGAGCCGGATTGATCCCGGCACCCTCATGATCTTCAACGACTCGAGGGTCCGCAAGGCGAGGATCTACGGCGAGGCCCTCGACACGGGAGCCCATGTCGAATTCCTCCTCCTGAGGCGCCTTGGCGACGGCGCATGGGAGGCCGCCGCCACGAAGCTGAAGAAGCAGAGGCCCGGAAGGCAGTACCGCTTCGCGGAGGGGATCATCGGAGAGATCGTCGGCGAGGCCGAGTCCGGAACGTCCGACACCCGCGTTGTGCGCTTTACGCCGTCCATCGACGACGCCTGGCTCGAGCGCTGCGGACACATCCCCCTTCCACCGTACATCAAACGGGATGACGCGAACGCCGACGCCGAACGGTACCAGACAATCTATGCGAAAACGACAGGCTCGGCGGCCGCCCCGACGGCCGGCCTCCATTTCACCGACGGGATCCTCGCCGACCTCGATGCCCACGGAGTCGAGCGCGCCTGGGTGACCCTGCACGTGGGTCTCGGGACCTTCCTGCCGGTGCGCAGCGAGAACATCGAGGACCACAGCATGCACCTCGAGGATTACACGGTGCCTGAGGCGACCGCGGCCGCCGTCATGAAGGCGAAACGCGAGGGCAGGCCGGTCCTGGCTGTCGGCACGACGAGCGTGCGGACCCTGGAATCGGCATGGGACGAGGATGCCGGCATCCTGAGGCCAGGCCCCGGCAGCACGAGGATCTTCATGTACCCGGGCTACCGCTTCAAGGTCGTGGACAGGCTCTTCACGAACTTCCACACGCCCAGGTCCACGCTTCTCATGCTCGTATCGGCCTTCGCAGGCAGGGAGAGGATACTCGATGCCTACGCCGAGGCGGTACGGCTGCGGTACCGGTTCTTCAGTTACGGCGACGCGATGCTGATACTGTAAGCGGAGCCGTCGACGCTAGTACGTCGAGGCGTCCATCTTCTCGAAGTCGGCCCTGACCCTGGCCAGGCGGGCCAGCTCGTCGCCGATGATATCGGCATAGTCAAGGTCTCCCGACTCGATGCGCGCCGCCTCGTCGACCCAGTACTCGGCGCCCTCGAGGCCGACAAAGCGCATCCCCATGGCCTTGAGGGCCAGGGCGCGCGCGTCATCCCAGTAGGAGAGCGCGGCGCGATAGGCGGTCTCTGCCGTCTTGAGGCTATCGAGGTTCTCCTTTTTCCAGGGCGCGTTGTAGAAGTAGGCCACCCGCTTGTCGAATTTCGAGCCCAGGGCCAGGTGCTGCTGGATGAGCTTGAGGTCTATGTGCATGTCGAGGAGGTAGCGGTACCTCTCCCACTGCTGCTTGTCCGCGATCTTTGCCATGGCATAGAGGGGATTGCAGAAATCCGCCTTGCGCGCCTGCTCGAGGTAGTAGATGTTCTCGATGGCGTCGTCCGGGTACTGGATGTAGTGCTCATGGTAGAGCTTGTAGTACTGCTCCTTGTAGTAGACGGGGAAGGCGGACGCCGTCGCCGCGGCGCCAAGGACGAGGATGGCTGCGAGAAGGGTTCTCCTCATAGAGGGATTATCGGCTCGCGAGGCCCCGGCGTTGAGGGCGCGGGACCGGCATTTTCATGGAAACCTTGCGGCTTCTCCGGATGTTTCTAGTTCGTGTCCGGCCGGGAGGCCAGGCCCATGACTTCCTCGAGGATGGTGGCGCCCACCTCGGCGACGCTGCGGGTGGCGTCGACACGGAGGATCCGCATGCCGGAATCCGCGAACTCGAGGAGGCTGGCTTCGTAGGCCGAGCGAACCCTTTCCTGCATGGAAAGGGTCTCGAAGATTTCCCGCTCCTCCCTGGATTCGACCCGTTTCATGGCCACGGCCGAGGGGAGATCGAAGTAGACGAGGAGCTCAGGGAGGGGAAAGTCCGCGTTGAGCAGGCGCGGCAGTTCGGGGCCGCAGGCGACGCCCTGGTAGGCCAGGCTCGAGAAGATGTAGCGGTCGCAGATGACGAGCTCGCCCATCTTCAGGTGCTCGGTTATCCCGCCTGAGCCCTGGATGTGCTCGTGCCGGTCCGCCGAGAAGAGCCGGGCAAGGGTTTCGGGACAGGCCGCGACCTCGCCGCGGAGGACCTGCCGAACGAGGCGTCCCGCCGGATGGGTGCTGGGCTCGAAGGTGATCCAGTGCGGTACTCCTGCCTTCGCGAGGGCCGAGTCCAGCATCCCGAGCTGGGTAGTGGTTCCTGCTCCGTCGAGCCCCTCGAATACGACGAAGCGGTCGAGTATGGGCCTTGTCTTGCCTTCCATGGGCATGAGGGTATCCGTTCCCGGCCGGGACAGGCAAGCGGGGCGGGCCTTGAGGGTGGCCATGGGAACCTCAAGGTAAAGAACCCTCTTGTCCCGGCGGGACTTTTACGTTTAGACTCGTAATTCGGCATCGAGAGGAGAAACATGAAGCGATCTGCAGTCATCGTTGCGTTTGCGCTTTTTGTCGTCGCGGCCTTTGCCCAGGAAACAGGCGATGACTGGTTCTGGGGAAAGCCGATAACGGCAATCCAGTGGGATGGCGTCAAGAATGCCGACCGCAAGGAACTCGATGCCCTTACGCGGCCCTTCATCGGCAAGAACCTGACCGACGAGGTCTGGAGCGACCTTCAGGAAAAGGTCTATGGCCTCGACTGGTTCGATACGATCGAACCGGCCGCCTTCCCCTCCGATACCGACAGGACCGGCGTGGTCATCAAGTTCGTCGTGAAGGAACGCCCGGCGATCATCGCGATCCGCGTTTCGGGCAACTCCGGACTCAGGACGACCGAGATCCTCGACAATGTCACCGAGAAGACCGGAGACATCTACAATTCCTCCAAGACGCGGCTCGATGAACTGGCGATCAGGAAGCTCTATCTCGAGAAGGGCTATACCGACATAGTCGTGAGCTCCTCCGTGAGCACGACGGCCGATGGAGCCATCGTCACCTTCCAGGTCATCGAGGGAAGCATGGTCGCGATCCGGGAGATCCACTTTTCGGGGGTCTCCGCCTTCAAGGAAGCGGCCCTCATCGGACAGCTCAGTCTCAAGAAGTCTGGCTTTCTGAACAAGGGGGCTTTCGAGGAGGGCAAGCTGGCAGCGGACCGCCAGAAGATCGTCGACTACTACCGCGCCAGGGGCTTTATCGATGCAGCGGTCAAGGACGTCGTCAGGTCGACAGTCAAGGATCCCAAGACCGGCAAGGACGGCCTAGTCCTCACCTTCGTGGTCGATGAGGGGAAACGCTGGTCCTTCGGCGGCGTCTCCTTCTCGGGGAACAAGATCTTCAGCTCCGACAAGCTCGCTTCCTTCTTCACCCAGAAACCGGGAAGCATTGTCAATTTCGACACGCTCACCCGGGACAAGGCCAGCCTCGACGACCTCTACTACGAAAACGGCTATATCTTCAACTCGATCCAGATGTCCGAGCATCGGGATGCGGAGAAGCTGATGGTGTCATACAGCATCGATATCGTGGAACGCGACCGCGCACATATCGAGAGCATCACGATAAAAGGCAATACGCGGACAAAGGACTACGTCATATCGAGGGAGATCCCCCTCGAGGTGGGCGATATCTTCTCCAAGGCCAAGATCATCGAGGGCTTGCGCAACCTGTACAACCTCCAGTATTTCTCCTCGGTGGAGCCGCAGATGCTTCAGGGAAGCGACGAGAACCTCATGGACCTCGTCATAGCGGTCGAGGAGCAGAGTACCGCGGAGATGCAGTTTGGCGTCACCCTCTCGGGAATCGGTGCCGCATCCAGTTCCTTCCCCCTTTCCGGCCTGGTCAAATGGAACGAGAAGAACCTCGGTGGCCTCGGCAAGACCGTCGGTCTCGAACTCAATGCCTCGCCAACCGACCAGGACATGACGCTTTCGTACTCCGACAACTGGCTCTTCGGCAAACGCATTTCCGGCTCGGCCAGCCTCTCCGTCAAGCACCAGTCCCTGACGACGGCGCAGGATATACTAGGTCCCGTCTTCGATGACGGAGTCCCCGATCCCTATACTTCGCTGGACGCCTATGAGGCCGATGGAACCATCGCCAGCGTCTACAAGATGCCGTACGAGTACTGGAGCCTGACCTTCGGGCTCTCGACCGGCTACAGCATGCATACCATTGCCGGCGACCTCGGCTTCGGCATCGGTTTCTCTTCCTCGCTCTATGATACGATATACGATACAGCGAAGTACCGGCCTGCCTCCGCGGACATCCGCGACACGGCCAACGAATGGCTGTGGACCAACAAGATACCGGTCCGTGCCTACCTCAACAATCTCGATCTCTGGTACAACCCCTCATCCGGATACTATGCGAGCCAGAAATTCACCTGGGCGGGCATCCTCGACTCGGTCGAATCGCAGAAATACATCAGGTCGGATACCCGCCTCGATGGTTTCCTGACGCTCTTCAACATTCCCGTCTTCGAGAACTGGAACCTCAAGTGGGTCCTGGGCGCCCATAGCGCGCTCAATGTCATCCTGCCGCAGCCCGGCTCGGACGAGGCCGTCGTCAGCTCTTCGGATGACCTCCGCATCGATGGAACCTTCGTGGGCAGGGGCTGGAGCTCCCTCTATTCGGTCGATAACGGCCGCACCCTCTGGGACAACTGGCTCGAGATCCGCATGCCGATCATCCCCCAGTATTTCTGGCTCGACGGCTTCCTCGACGTCGACGTGCTGGGGACCTCATCGGGCCTCGTTTCAATCGGCTCCGACTCGGCAGCGATCGATTCCTCGAAGCCCTCGTTCCTCGATCTTGGATGGGACAACCTCGTCATGAGCGCGGGCGTGGGCCTCCGCTTCACCCTCATGCAGTTCCCCTTCCGCTTCTATTTCGCCAAGCGGTTCTCCTTCGACGGCAATGCGATAGACTGGACTCCTGCCGGCTCGAGCGGCGGGATAGACTTCGTGATCAGCGTGAGCCAGTCGCTCAACTAAAGGAGGCGCCAATGAAGCTCCGTCGGCCCTTTGTTTCCTTCGCGGTCGCCCTGTGCCTTGCCCTCCTGGGGAGCGGCGCGGCGCAGGCGCAGCAGATCACGCGTATCGCAGTCATCGACCTGCAGAAGGTGATCATGGCCTATTCCAGGGATGGACAGGCGTTCAAGGACTTCGAGCTGAAGAAGGCCCAGGTGCAGGCGGAGATCGACCGGATGGCCGAGGAGATCAAGGGCCTGCAGGCCCAGAAGCTCGACGCGGACAAGGCCGGAGACAAGCAGAAGTCGCTCAAGATCGAGACCGACATCTACCAGAAGACCCAGTACCTCAAGGACTATGTCCGGGCCAAGCAGGCCGAACTCGACGCCCAGGCCCAGGCGCTGGCGTCGTCGAGCGATTTCGTGCAACTTGTCTATCGGCAGATCCAGCAGATAGCCGAGTCCGATGGCTATTCCCTCGTGCTCAACCTCAAGAGCGCTGATTCGGTCATGAGCGCCGTGGTCTGGTATTCCTCGATGATCGATATCACGGATGAGGTCATCCAGGCCATCGCCCAGAAGACGCCGACAACTCCCTGACCAAGCGCCTCATCAGGGCTCAAGACAAGGCCCCCGCAACCGTCGCATGGCGGCTGCGGGGGCCTTGTCTTGACAGGGGCCAAAGGTATCAGTCGTCCTTCTTGCCCGCGCTTCCGCGAAGGGTTTGCGTAAGGGTGGCGAAACGGTTCCTGTTCTCCTCGGAAAGCTCCGACAGGTTCTCGTGGGCATCAAGGATGAACTCCGCGGTGGCGCGGGAAGACGGGCCGATTTCTTCCATGTCTCCAGGAAGGGCGATCTCCTCGTCCGAGATGACAACGAGCCTCGTGACGCCGATCGTCCGGAGGAGGCCCATGCAGGTCGGATTGGCATGCAGGACAGTCACGCTCTTTCCCGTCAGGGGCTTGAACCGTTTATTTACCCCGACGATGAGGCCGAGGAAGGTGGAATCCATGTATTCGCAATCGGAGAGGTCGAAATAGACCTCCGCCGGCGCGGGGGCCTTGTCGAGGCGCGAGAAGATCCTTCCCTTGAGCTCGGGGCAGCGCGATGCCGTCACATGTCCCTGAACCCTGACGAACACGCCTTCATCGGCATCCTTGAAAAAAAAGGCCTCATCCACGTTAAAGCGCCTCCGAAAACGGGAAACCGGTATTCTTGTAGAGTACCGTGCCTGCGGATATAATGCAACGGCCATGCCCGACAACAGCCCCATGATGGAACAATACCGACGCGCCAAGGCGCGCCACCGCGATGCCGTACTCTTCTTCCGCCTGGGGGATTTCTACGAGATGTTCTTCGAGGACGCCATCGAGGTGAGCGCCCTCCTCAACCTGACCCTCACGCACCGGCAGAAGGAGCCCATGTGCGGCATACCCTATCATGCCGCGCATTCCTACATTGCGCGTCTCCTCAAGGCCGGCAAGAAGGTAGCCATCTGCGAGCAGCTCTCGGAGCCCGGGAAGGGCAAGGGCCTCGTCGAACGGGACATCGTGGAGGTCGTCACTCCGGGAACTGCCCTCGAGGAGGACTACCTCGACCAGGCGAGTGACAACTTCCTCGTCTCTCTCTGCGAGTCGCGTTCGCGCCTCTGCATGGCCTACGTGGACATATCGACCGCCGAATTCCGGGCTTTCTCCTTCCCGTCGCATGACGCGGTCCTTGCCGAGGAAAGGCTCAGGAAGGAGCTCTCGAGGCTCTCGCCGCGGGAGCTTCTCGTCCAGCAGAGCCTCATGGAACGGAGCGAGATCGCGGGCCCCCTCGGGGAGCGGGTCGACCTTGTCATAAACCGCCTGCCTGACTGGTCCTTCGGCGGCGACGGGGACGCGAAGGCCCTCGAGGAGCGCTTCGGCCTCGCCACCCTCAAGGGGCGCGGGTTCGAGGAGGACGCTCCGGAACTCCAGGCTGCCGTAGCCCTGCTGCGCTATGTCGACGATACCGCGGCAGCCCGCGCCATCCACCTGCCGCCGCCCCTCGCCTATGTCTCCGGGGATTTCGCCCAGGTGGATGACTCGAGCCAGAAGAACCTCGAGCTCGTGCAGAACCTCCACGACGCCTCGAAGTCCTTCACCCTCCTCGAGGTCCTCGACTGCACCAAGACCGCTCCCGGAGCCCGTCTTCTCCGTCGCTGGATCCTCGAGCCCCTCAGGGAGAGGAAGGCAATCGAGGAGCGCCTCGATGCCGTGGAATTCCTCTACCGCGACCAGCGCCTCCTCGCGAAGCTCAGGGAGACCCTGGGCCGCGTCCTCGATGCGGAGCGCCTCGCCTCGCGCGTGGCCATGGACAAGGCGCACGCCAAGGACCTCCTCGCCCTCCGTGATTCCCTCGTGGCCTGCGAAGCTACGCGAAGCATCCTTGCCACCGCGGAAGGGAAGGGCCTCCTCGCGACGGAACGCGAGAGCGCCGAGGCCGGAGAGGCCCGCGAAATGGCCGACCTCATCTCCCTCGGAATCATGGAGGAGCCTTCAATCCTCCTCACCGAGGGCGACCTCATCAGGCAAGGCTACGATGCCGAACTCGACCATCTACGGTCCATGAGGGACAATTCCAGGGCCATCCTCGAGGCCTACCTCGAGGAGGAGCGAGTCGCGTCTGGCATCTCGAACCTCCGGGTCCGCTACAACCGCATAATCGGCTACTACCTCGAGGTGTCCAAGGGCAAGCTTGAAGCCGTGCCCGCGCATTTCATCAGGCGGCAGTCCCTCACGACCGGCGAAAGGTATACGACGGCACGGCTTTCGGAGCTCGAGAGCGAGATCAACGGTTCGATGGAGAAGATAGTCGATCTCGAAAAAAGGCTCTTTCTCGAGCTCAGGGAGAAGGTCAAGGCTGTCGTTCCCTCCATCCTCTCGGTCGCCAGGGCCATAGCGCGCTACGACTGCCTCGCCTCCTTCGCCTGGGCGGCCACGGCCCGGGGCTATTCACGGCCCGCCATCAGGGACGATACGCGGCTCCGCATCGTCGAGGGGAGGCATCCCGTCGTGGAGGCCCATCTCCCCACGGGGGCCTTCATCCCGAACGGCCTCGAGCTCGATGCGGCCGCCGCGTCCGGCGAGCCCGCCTTTGCCCTCATCACCGGCCCCAACATGGCCGGAAAGTCCACCTTCCTCAGGCAGACGGCCCTCATCGTCCTCATGGCCCAGTCAGGCTCCTTCGTCCCCGCCCTCGAGGCGGAAATCGGCATCGTGGACAGGGTCTACTGCAGGGTGGGCGCCCAGGACAACCTCGCGAGGGGAGAGAGCACCTTCCTCGTCGAGATGCACGAAACCGCCCGCATCCTCAACACGGCGACGGAGCGGAGCCTCGTCGTCATGGACGAGGTCGGGCGCGGTACGAGCACGACTGACGGCCTCGCCATTGCCTGGGCCGTATCCGAGGACCTCCTCGACCGCATCGGCTGCCGCTCGCTGTTCGCCACCCACTACCATGAGCTCACGGCCCTGGAACATCCGAGGCTGCACAACCTGAGCCTGGCCGTCTCCGAGGCCGATGGCGAGGTGGTCTTCCTCAAGAAGATACAGGAAGGTCCGGCTGCGGGCTCCTATGGCATCCACGTCGCGCGGCTCGCGGGTCTTCCCTTTCCCGTGCTCGAGCGCGCCCGGGAAGTCCACGAGGAGCTCTCGCGCAAGGAGAAGATCCTGCCCCAGCCGTCAGTTGTCGCGCAGGGTGGCCAACCGGGCGCTGGGGCGGCATCGTCGGTTCAGGTTACGGCCTCCGGGGACGGGGCTGGCGGCAAGGCCCGGCCCGGCAATTCGCAAGGGGCGCTTTTCGATCCCGGCGAGCTTGTCCTCGCCGAGCTTGCCTCCCTCGACACCGACAAGCTCACCCCCCTCGAGGCTCTGACCCGCCTCGCAGGTTTCAAGAAGCAGCTTCAATCGCGTTGACCCTCGCATTGCGTTGACGGGGCATGACGACCCATTCCAGGAACGCGGCAACCAGGGCAGGGGGCCTTGCCAGGGCCCTTCTCCTGCCGCGATTCTGCCCCCTCTGCGGACGACCCCTCTCCCTGGGAAGCGTCGATGGCGCGAGTCTTCAGGCGGATGGCTCCGGGCTGCTCCCCTTCCCCGAAGCCCAGGACCTCCTCTGCGATTCCTGCCTCCTCCTCCTCAGGCCCTATGCGGGAGAGCGTTGCCAGAAATGCGGCAAGGAGCTCATCTCGGAGTCTGGCATCTGCATGCGCTGCAGGAACAGGGAATGGTCCTTCGAGGAGGCCTTCCCGATATTCGCCTATGACGGAGCTGCGGCTGAATTGGTCGCGGCCTACAAGTTCGCGGGCAGGCGCAGCCTTGCGCGTTTCCTGGCAGGGATCCTTTCTCGGGCCCTTATGGAGAACTGGCCAGGACGTCCCATTGTTCCCGTGCCCTACAGGCGTGCCAAAATCGTGGAGAAGGGATGGGACCAGGTAGAGGAGATCGTCCGCGTGCTCGATCGCCGCGGCTTCGAGGTGCGGCGCATCCTCGAGAGGCTCCCCTCGGGAGAGCAGAAGCGCCTTTCCCAGGAGGGCCGGCTCGAGAACGCCAGGAAGGCCTACAGGCTTGTCCCGGGCGCAGCCGTCCCCGATGAGGTAGTCCTCGTGGACGACGTTCTCACGACAGGCGCCACCGCGGAGGCCTGCGCCCGGGCTCTCCGTGAGGGCGGCGCGCGACGGGTGGCCGTCCTCGCCCTGGCTGCGGATTAGCCCTTGCTGGCGCGGCCAAAAACGCATCCCGCCCTGCCGGGCCTTCCTCTTTTGGGCATATTGACTATGCACTGGAATTGATTTAGTATGCGCAGTATCTAAAAAGACAAAGATTCTCCTTAGGAATAAGAAGAGTCGTGGACACGACTCTTTTTTTATAGGTATGCAGGAACAAGAGACCGTAGGCGCAGAGATTGAACAACTCCTCAGGACCGCCGGGCTTTCCCTTGTGGAATTCTCGGTAGCCAAAAGGGGCAATTCCGTCAGCGCGAAAGCGGTCGTATATTCGCCCAAGGGCACCGGCACGGATGAATGCTCGGCGGCGCATCGCCTGATCTATCCGAGGCTCCAGCTCCACTATGGCGTGGAGGATCCCTATCTCGAGGTCTCGAGCCCCGGCATCGACCGGATCATCCGCTCTCCCCGCGAGTATTCCGTCTTCGCGGGCAAGGGAGTCAAGATACTGCCCGTGAACGAGACGGAATGGATCAGGGGCAAGATCGTTTCCGCCACGGATACTGAGCTTGTGCTCGAAACGAACAAGGGGAAAGAGGTCTTCGACCTCTCTGCCGTAGCAAAGGCCCGGCTTGATTCTACCCAGGAGGGAGACTGATTCCTATGGCTTCAGAAATGGCCGACGCGATACGCCAGCTCATCGATGAGAAGGGGATCTCCGAAGACCTCATCGTCAAGACGGTCGAGGACGCCCTCCTGGCGGCGTACAAGAAGAAATACGGGACGAACGAGAACGCGGTGGTCCGCTTCCAGGACAACTACGAAGGCGTCGACGTCTACGCGAAGAAGACGATCGTCGAGGAAGTCGACGATCCCGTCCTCGAGATCTCCCTCGAGGAGGCCAACGAGATGGCCGAGGGCGCCGAGATCGGCGACATCCTCGAGATTCCCGTCGATCCCCACGAGTTCGACCTCCAGTCCGTCATGCTCGCCAAGCAGACGACCCGCCAGTCCCTCCGCGAGATCAGCCGCGACACCCTCTACGCCGAGTACAAGTCCAAGGTCGGCGAGATCATCATCGGGTACTTCCAGCGCGAGAAGAACGGCAACATCTTCGTGGACCTCGGCAAGGTCGAGGGCATCTTCCCGAAGAAGTACCAGTCTCCCCGCGAGACCTACCACATGGGCGACCGCATCAAGGCGATGATCGTCGAAGTGGAGAAGGGCCGTTCCGGTCCCCAGATCATCCTCTCCCGCACCCATACCGAGTTCGTGCGCAAGATCCTCGAACTCGAGGTTCCCGAGATCTACGACAAGACGGTCGAGGTCTTCAAGATCGTCCGCGAGCCCGGCTACCGGACCAAGATCGCCGTCTACTCGCACCGCGAGGACATCGATCCCGTGGGCGCCTGCGTGGGCCTCAAGGGCATCCGTATCCAGGCCATCATCCGCGAGCTCGAGGGCGAGAAGGTCGACATCCTCAAGTACGAGGTCGATTCGAAGCGCTTCATCCGCAATGCCCTCTCTCCCGCCGAGGTCAGGGACATCTACGTCCTGGACGAGGCCAAGCACCTGGCCCTCGCCGTGGTGCCGGAGAGCCAGCTCTCCGTGGCCATCGGCAAGCAGGGTCTCAACGTCAGGCTCGCCAACCGCCTCTGCGACTGGAACATCGACGTCAAGACCGAGGAGCAGTTCCTCCAGATGGACCGCTCCGGCGACTACAAGAAGGCCCTTTCCGAACTCTTCGGCGAGGGTGGCGAGGAAGAGGGCAACAGGATCGCCGAGCTGCCGGGCATCGATCCCGCATGGGCGGCTGCCCTCGAGACTGCGGGCATCGTGAGCATCGAGCAGTTCCTCGACACGCCTGCGGAACAGCTCTCGGCCATCGAGGGCCTCGGCGCCGATGCGATATCGACGGTACAGGCCATCATCAGCGAGAACGTGGAAGTGGTGGAGGAAGGGGAGGCCGAGGCGGAGGCCCCTGTCGCCACCGAAGAGGAAGGCTCCGAGGGCGAGGAAGTCTACGAGTGCCCCGATTGCGGCGCACGCGTGACGCCCGAAATGACCCACTGCCCCGCCTGCGGCGTGGAGCTAAGCTTCGAGTACGAGGACGATCAGGAAGAATGAAGGAATCTATGACGGACAATACCGACAATCCGCAGAAGCAGAAAGCCAACCTCATAAAGCAGCCCAAGGCCAAGGCTGAAGCGGAACCCCAGCAGGCGCCGGAAACGGCGGCCACTCCTGACCACGACGCCCAGGGCGAGAAGAAGAAGGTCGTCGTCGTCAAGAAGAAGGTCGTCGTCAAGAAGACCCAGGCCCGCGTCGTGGCCCACCACGAAGAGGGAGCTGCCGAGGAAGCTGCGCATCCCGCTGCGCCGGCTCCCGAAAAGCAGCATGCAGTCGAGGCACCCAAGGCTGCCGCGGTCGCTTCGGCCCAGGCTCCCGCTGCCAAGGCCGCAGATACGGCAGAACCGGCCAAGACTCCCGCTCCCGCTGCTGCGGCTCCGGGACCCGCTCCTGCCGCTCCCGGTCCCTCCGCTCCCGGTCAGCCCGGACGTCCTTCGGGCACAGGGCCTTCGGCCCCCGGCCAGCCTGGAAGGCCATCTGGCACGGGCACTGGCCCCCGGCCCGCAGGCAGCAGCCCCTATGGTCAGCGTCCGTCTTCCTCTTACGGTGATTCCCGCCCCCAGGGCGGTTACGGTTCCCGTCCTCAGGGCGGCGGCTATGGTTCACAGCGTCCCTCCGGTCCCGGTCAGGGTTCGGGCTATGGTCAGGGCGGTGGCGGCTATGGCGGCCAGCGTCCCGGCGGCTACGGCCAGGGCGGTGGCGGCTACGGTGGCCAGCGTCCCGGCGGTTACGGCCAGGGCGGTCAAGGCGGTTACGGCGGCCAGCGTCCCGGCGGCTACGGCCAGGGTGGTCAAGGCGGTTACGGCGGCCAGAGGCCAGGTGGATACCAGGGTGGTGGCGGCTATGGCCAGGGCGGTCAGGGCGGCTACGGCGGCCAGAGACCCGGTGGCTACGGTCAGGGTGGTGGCGGCTATGGCGGCCAGCGACCTGGCGGTTATGGCCAGGGCGGCGGCGGTTACGGCGGCCAGCGCCCCGGCGGCGGCTATGGCGGACCCCGTCCCGGTGGTCCCGGCAGGCCAGGCGGCTATGGTGGACGGCCCGGCATGGGCGGTCCCGGCAGGCCAGGCGGTCCCGGCTCGGGCCCGATGGGTGTCGGCAAGACCGCGGTCAAGAAACCGACCCGCGGCAAGAAGCCTGCCTTCAACAAGAGGGAGGAGGAAGCCGAGAAGGCCCTCCAGCTCAAGAAGAAGGCAGAGGCCCGCGCCCTCGCCATCCCGAAAGAGATAGACATCATGGAGACGATCTCCGTCTCCGACCTCGCCAAGAAGATGAACCTCAAGCCTTCCGAGCTCATCGGAAAGCTCATGAAGCTCGGCGTCATGGCGACGATGAACCAGAAGATCGACTCGGATACCGCGACCATCCTCGCGGCCGAGTACAACTGCACGGTACACATCGTCTCCCTCTACGACGAGACGGTCATAGCCAAGGTGGCCGACGAGGCGAGCGACCTCAAGCACCGCTCGCCCATCGTAACGGTCATGGGCCATGTCGACCACGGAAAGACCAAGCTCCTCGACGCGATCCGGAAGACCGATGTCGTGGCAGGCGAGTTCGGCGGCATCACGCAGCACATCGGTGCCTACCAGGTCGAGACCCCCAAGGGTCGCATAACCTTCCTCGATACCCCCGGCCACGAGGCCTTCACCAAGATGCGCGCCCGAGGCGCCCAGGTCACGGACATCGTCGTCCTCGTCGTCGCGGCGAACGACGGCGTCATGCCCCAGACGAGGGAAGCCATCGATCACGCCAAGGCGGCCGAGCTGCCCATCATCGTCGCCATCAACAAGATCGACCTCCCCGAGGCCAACCCGGACCGCGTGAAGACCCAGCTCTCCGAGCTCGGTCTCATCCCCGAGGACTGGGGCGGAACGACGCAGTTCTGCGAGATCTCGGCACTCCAGAAGAAGGGCATCACGGAGCTCCTCGACGCGATTCTCCTCCAGGCCGAGGTCCTCGAGCTCAAGGCCAACTATGACCGCCTCGCAGAGGGCAAGGTCATCGAGTCCCGCATCGACCAGGGCCGCGGCATCGTGGCCACCGTCATCGTCGAGCGCGGTACCCTCCATGTGGGCGATCCCTTCGTGGCTGGCATCTTCCCCGGCAAGGTCCGCGCACTCTTCAACGACAAGGGCGAGCGCATCGACGAGGCCATTCCTTCGACCCCCGTGGAGGTCATCGGCTTCGAGGGCATACCCAACGCCGGCGATCCCTTCGAGGCAGTCGAGGACGAGAAGTTCGCACGAGAGATCTCCGGCAAGCGCCAGGAGCTGAAGAAGTACGAGGAGGCCAAGAACGTCAAGAAGGTCACCCTCGACAACCTCTACAGCACCATAGAGGCCGGCGACGTCCAGGAACTCAAGGTCATCATCAAGGCCGACGTCCAGGGCTCGGTCGAGGCCCTGAAAGGGCTTCTCGAGAAGCTCTCGACGCCCGAGGTCAGGCTCAACGTCATCCGCTCTGCCGCAGGCGCGATCACGGAAGACGACGTCAACCTCGCGAGCGCATCCGACGCCATCGTCATCGCTTTCAACGTCAGGCCCACGCCCAAGGCAAAGGCCCTCGCCGACCAGGAAAAGGTCGACATCCGCAAGTACAACATCATCTACCGCGCCGAGGAAGAGATACGCAAGGCCATGGAGGGCATGCTCGCTCCCGAGCTCAAGGAGCAGGAGTGCGGCAAGGTGGAGGTCCGCGAGATCTTCAAGGTGCCCAAGGTCGGCATCATCGCGGGCTGCTTCGTCCTCGAGGGCAAGGTCACGAGGTCGAGCAAGGTCCGCGTCATCCGCGAGAGCATCGAGATCTACGAGGGCAACATCACCTCGCTCAAGCGCTTCAAGGACGACGCGAAGGAAGTCGTGGCCGGCTACGAGTGCGGTATCGGCATCGAGGGCTGCAACGACCTCAAGCCTGGCGATACTCTCGAGATCTACGACATGATCGAGATCGCCAGGACCCTTGGCGCAGCTGCCAACGCGAACGCCAAAGAGGGCGCCGATGGACGAGATAAGGCATAAGAAGCTCGAGGAGCAGCTCCTCGAGGAGCTCGCGTCGCTCATCCTCTCGGGCGAGATCAAGGACCCCCGCGTGGGGCCCTTCGTCTCGCTCACGAGGGTGGAGGCGGCGCGGGATCTTTCCGCGGCCAAGGTCTACGTCTCCGCCTTCGGAGTCCTCGCCGAGGATGCCAAGGCCGGGGACGAAGCGAAGCGCGTGGACGAGGCCGTGGCAGGCCTCAATCGCGCGGCCGGCTTCATCCAGGCCCAGGTGGGCAGGCGCATACGCCTCCGGCTCACGCCGAAACTGACCTTCATCGCCGACCATGGCATCAAAGAGGGCTTCGAGCTCAACGAAAGGATCAAGGGCCTCTTCCAGTGAGTCCTGTCGCGGGCATCGCGGCGATCTCGAAGCCTGCCGGCGTCACATCCTTCGCCGCACTCTCTCCCATGAAACGCAGACTCGGGACGGCCAGGGTCGGCCATGCCGGCACCCTTGACCGTTTCGCAACCGGCCTTCTCCTGGTCCTCGCAGGACCGTATTCCCGCCTCTGCGCCGATTTCTCCTCCCTGGACAAGACCTACCTGGCAACCGTCCTCTTCGGAGAGGAGACGGATACCCTCGATCCCGAGGGAGAGGTAGTCGCGCGTGCCGCTGTCCCTTCTCGCGAGGCCGTCGAGGCGGTGCTCCCGGCTTTCCGAGGGAGCATAATGCAGGCGCCTCCCGTCTATTCCGCCCTCCACGTTGACGGTGAGAGGGCCTACGAGCGGGCCCTGCGCGGCGAGACGGTGGAGATGAAAGCACGGCCCGTCGAGATTTCCGGGCTTGAGCTCCTCGATTTCGAAGGAGCCAAGGCAAGACTCCACGTATGTTGCTCCTCGGGAACCTATGTTCGTTCCCTCGCGCGGGACATAGCCCTGGCCGCGGGCAGCCGCGCCCGCCTCGAGGCGCTTGAACGGCGCTCGATAGGGCCTCTTTCGCTCGAAACTGCCGTTTCTCCCGCGGATTTCGATCCCGGACGGGATCTGCGTCTCCTTGATCCTGCCTTGGCCTCGGCGCTTGGCCTGCGTCCGAGGATCATCGCCGGCCCCGCCGAAAAGCGCTTTCGGAATGGCGGGATCCTCCTTCCTGAAGACCTTTCCGATTGCATCATGGAGGACGCGGCTCCGGGAACCTGGAGCAGCGACCATGCCGGAAGCGCGGTTTTCTGCCATGATGGCGCCTTCCTTGGCGTCATCGAAGAGAAGGGCGAGCGGATCCGCTATCGCTTCGTCATGCCGGAGGAGCGATGAAGGTCGTCAGCTGGGAAGATTTCGCCTCGGGCGAGGCCTCCGGAACGCCCCTCTCCGCCACCGTGGGAGTCTTCGACGGACTTCACATCGGTCACCGGAAGCTCATCGACAGCGTGCTCGCCCATGGTGAAGGCAGGCTCCCGACCGTCTTCACCTTCCGGGACAGCCCCAAGCTGCGGACCCGCCCCAAGGGCTTCACGGGCGCCCTTTCGAGCCTCGAACAGAAGCTCGAGTGCCTCGAAGCCCTGGGCCTCGGCCTCTGCGTCCTCATTGACTTTTCCGGGAATTTCAGTAAACTGGCGGGCAGGGATTTCCTTTCGATTCTTAGAATAAAGGGCAATCTCGGGTACATGGCCGTCGGTTCCAACTTCAGTTGCGGCTACAGGCTGGATACCCATGCGGGCGATATCGTCACCATCCTTTCGGAATACGGCATACAGGCTGATGTCCTCGAGCCCGTACTCTGGGAAGGTCATCCGGTAAGCTCGAGCAGGATCAGGACTGCGATAGGCGAAGGCCGTCTGTCCGACGCCGAGGCGATGATGGGAAGGGCCTACGAGCTCGACCTTGCCGGGGCGGCCTGGAAGGCCGGGGGCGACGGCCTGCTGTCCTGCGGCTTGCCGGAAGGTGTCGTGCTCCCTCCCCCGGGATACTACGAGGGAAGGGCGAGAGGGAAGGGGAGCTGGACCGAGGTCCGGCTCGGGGTGCTCGAGGACAGGCTCGAGCTGGCAGGAATGGGGGGCGGAGAGCCTCTCAGGGTGGCCATCAACAGGCTTACACTAGACAAGTAGAGATAGAAGGAGTGAAAGAAATGGCTCTCACCAAGGAAGACAAGGCACGCATCGTGCTTGAGTATGGCAAGGGCGAGAAGAACACCGGCTCCACCGAGGCGCAGATCGCCC
>Ga0209098_1000735_pt1 | contig 34643 bp, 11 predicted proteins | sample AD_JPNHW1_MetaG_FD_184429 | JGI IMG/M metagenome (GOLD analysis project Ga0209098, IMG submission 184429) | Active sludge microbial communities of municipal wastewater-treating anaerobic digesters from Japan - AD_JPNHW1_MetaG (SPAdes) (version 2) | ecosystem: Engineered > Bioreactor > Anaerobic...
CGGACAATCTCGCCGCCGTCAAGAGGGAGGTCGAGACCTACAAAAAGTTCAGACTCCTCGTCGAGGAGGTCACCGAACTGTCTCTGGAGGCGTCACAGTTACGTTATAAGCGGAAGTGAACATCCCCGCGCCGACCCGGACGGCCCGACGCGGACCAGCAAGCAAGTGAAACGGGGATGCGCCCCGCCGAACTGAACCCGCTTGATCCTTCTCGCCAAACCATTTAATATAATACTTTTGATGCCGTTGTAGGTACCTCTGAAGAAATGAAAACGCGAATGATTTTAAACGTGCAACGTCTGCCCATCTTGTGTCTTGCCCTTCTGTTTGCTGGAACGGCAGAAGAAATCTTGGCGCAGGGCAGTCTGACCCCGCCGCCGGGCGAGCCCGCACCGACCATGAAAACGCTGGACCAGACGGAGCCGCGCACGCCCATCTCGTCTGTGCCCTTCACGATTACGCAGCCAGGCTCCTACTACCTGACCGCCAACCTCGTGACTGCGTCATCCGGCATCATTATTCAGACAAACAGGGTGACGGTCGATCTGATGGGATTTTCGATCACGGGGGATCGCGGCCCGATCGATCAGGGCGTCTCGATTGAGGGGCAAACAAATGCTCCCTGCCGCAACGTCGTTGTCCGGAACGGATCGCTCCATAATTTCTGCTATGGCGTCGTTCTTGCGAACACCCAAAACAGCCGGATCGAATATCTGGCCGTAGACGGCCTCGATCAGGCCGGGTTCTATCTCGTCGGCAACTACAACGGCATCTGCAGCGGCAACACGATTGCCCATTGCTCAGCCCTTGGAGGTTATCGCGGCGTTGATTTTTTTGCGAACTATGTCGGCCAGTGCAACGGCAACACCGTCAGCGACTGTCTGTTCAAAGGAAACACGAAAGAAGGCCTCGCCTTGGGCGGGCGCGGCGAGTGCAACCGGAACGTGTTCACGCGCTGTATGGTTCAAGATAACGGAAACTATGGGATTCTTTTGCGGGCCGCTTCCGACGGGAGCTGCGGCGGGAACGTCATCGAGATGTGTACCGTGAGCGGAAACGGCGGTGCCGGTATCCAGTTCGACGGCAGCGCGGGGGCGGTCGGCGGAAACCGGGTGTCGCAATGCACCGCATATCATAACACGACGTACGGAATCTACCTGTTGAACGTCAGAGCCAACCAGATCGAAAGAAATCTGGTTTCAGGCACCCGCGGCTCGCCGACGTGGGGAATCACGGTCGTCGGCGGTTCCGGCGGCCCCAATTTGGTGTTACAGAACACCGCTGTCGGGCACACGGACAACTATAACATCGCGGCCGTCAACACCTACGGCCCGATCGTGACGGAGAGCGGCGCGCTTTCGACGACCAACGGCGCGGCGGCGTTGAGCCCCTGGGCCAACTTTTCAAGGTAAACCTCGCGACTATTCACGCATGCTGTTTGTCAAACAAAAAAAGGAGAAACGATGAAAACACGGACCCGTATTCTTTCCTCTCTGGGCCTTCTGCTTGCCGGGGCGGTAGAGGAGGGCTTCGCTCAGGGCAGCCTGACGCCGCCTGCCGGGACGCCCGCGCCGGCGATGCGGACGCTGCTGCAGGTCGAGCCGCGCACGCCGATCGCGGCGCTGCCGTTCACCATCTCCGCACCGGGCTCGTATTATCTCACCACCAATCTGACCACAACAGGAGACGGCATCAGCATCAATTCCGATGGCGTCACGCTGGATCTGATGGGCTTTACGCTGAGCGGAAATAATAGCGGGGGATACTACGGCGTCGCGCTCGGGGCAGGTGGCACGCCGGTCAACAATGGGGTTGTGCGTAACGGGGCCATCCGAAACTTCGGGGAAGGGCTCTACGCCTCGGCATGCCAAAGCTTCCGGGTCGAGCAGATCACCATTTACAGTAATAAGAACAGCGGCATCAATTTGTCCGGCAGTTCGTCGAAGGTGTGTGCGAACAATGTCATCCGCGACTGCATGATCACCGGCAACGGGTATTGTGGTGTCTATCTCTGTGGAAATGTCGGTGTCTGCAGGGGCAACACGCTTGCCGACTGCATGGTGGTTAGCAACAGCAGCGCAGGAATCAACCTTTTCGGACAAAACGGGGGCGCATGCAACGGCAACACCATCCGTAACTGCACCATCAACGACAACGCCTACTACGGCATTTATCTGACAGCAAGTGGTGCCGGCGGCCAATGCGAGGGCAATCTGCTCGCCGATTGCACCTTAAGCAGGAACGCGATGAGGGGCATTTGGCTGAGCGGCGTCTACGGCAACCGCGTGGAGGGCAATCACCTCTACGGGCAACTGGGGGCCAACTCGTATGGAATCGAAAGCAGCGGAGGCTCCCGGAGCCTGATCTTCCGCAACACCTGCGTGGGGCAGACGAACAACTTCAGCCTCAGTTCCTCTGACACGTACGGACCGATCGTGACGGCCAGCGGCGCGCTCTCGACGACGAACGGCGCGGCGGGGCTGAGCCCCTGGGCCAACTTCTCGAGGTGAGCTTATGACGACACATCGGATACTTGCGTTTGCGCTCTTCGCCGGAACGGCCGCATGGGCCGACACGACGATCGACCCGGCCGCGCCTTACACCTACGCGGCGAACGCGGGGTGGGTCAACGCGTATGCGGACGGCACGAACGGCGCGGTCATCGGCCAGTCGTTTTGCTCGGGATATCTGTACGGCGCGAACCTCGGCTGGATCTCGCTGGGAGACGGAACGCCCGTCAACGGCTACGCGTACGGGAACGCGGCCGGCGCAGACGCGGGCGTGAACCACGACGGCGCGGGCCGGCTGCGCGGGCTCGCGTGGAGCGCGAACGCGGGCTGGCTGGTTTTCGAAGACACGGGCGCTCCGCGGGTGGACCTCGCCACCGGTGAACTGAGCGGCCATGTGTGGGGTGCGAACCTCGGCTGGATCCGCCTCGACGGCGTCCGCACGACGGTCCTGCGCGCGGGGGCGGACAGCGACGGAGACGGCATCCCCGACCCGTGGGAATACCTGAGAACCGGTGGCCTGTCGGCGCTGAGCGGCGCGGGGCACGATTCGGACGGAGACGGCGTCTCCGATCTTGCGGAATACGGCGCGGACACCGATCCGCAGGACGACGCCTCGCTGCTGGCTTTCACCGGGCTCGCTCGCTCGGGACCGACGAACAGCCTGACGTGGACGGTGCGGCAGACGCGATACTACGATCTCTGGCAGACGCCGGGCCTGGGGTCCGGCGCCATCTGGTCGCAGAGCGCCCTGGGCGTGATGGCTCCCGGCGCCGGCGACACGATGACGCGCGACCTCAACACCGCCTCGCCGATCGGGCCCACGCCGCCCGCGCAGTTCTACCGCGTCAGAGCGGTCATCCCGCTCGGCGAGTGACGCGTGCCGGATCCGGGTTTTGGATAGGGCCGTTTTCGAATCGAACCGCGGCCGCGCTTATTCCGTGTGGCCGGAGAAGGCGGCTTCGCCGAAGCAGTAGAAATCGCCCAGCGTCCGCAGGTACATGCGCCCCTCCAGAAACACCGGCGTGGCGAACACGCCGGCGGGTAGCCCATTGGTCGCGATGGTTCCAAGCGTCCGGCCTGCCGGGACGATGTAGCCCTTGCCCTTGCGGTCGAAGAGGTAGATGGCCTTCCCGACCGGCGTCGGCGAGGAGTAGAACGGGGTTTTGAAATCGTGCTCCCACAGCACGCGCCCGTCCTTCACGTCGTAGCAGCGCATCAGCCCTTGGTCCGCGACCGCATACAGCAGCCCTTCGTGCAAAACCGGCGAGGGCACATAGCCCGCTTTTGCGTCGCCGGTCCAGATCAGGTGGCTCCGGGTCACGTCGCCTTTGCCGTCGGCGCGGATCGCCAGGAACTTCCGGCCGGGATACCCGCCCGTCGCATAGACCGTGTCGCGGTCGACGACCGGCGTGGCTACACAGGTTCGCGCGGGGCCTTCGCACTCCCACAGCAGATCCCCGGTTTCGGGATCGTACCCGCGCGTGCTCGTGCCACCGATCAGCAGCAGCTGGTCGCGCCCCGCCACGTGCCTGACCACGGCGGGGGCGTAGCTTTCGATGGCGGAACGGATGGACTTGCGCCACACCACGTCGCCGGATTGCCGGTGCAGGGCCGTCAGATAACACCCTTTCGGCCCTTCGACCGGCACGATCACCGCGGACTTGTAAAAACTCGGCGACGCCGAATAGCCTTGGATCGTACTGTACGGCGCAATCGTCTGACGCCACAACACCTTGCCGTCGATCCCGACCGCCACCGTCACGACCGACGTGTTGCTCTGGTACGGCACGATCACGCGCTCGCCGTCGCAGGCGGGCGTGGCGGAGGCCACCGCGTTGTCGGGATGCATTCTGGGCGGCGGCCCCTTGTAGAGTTCGGTCTGCCACACCGTCTTGCCCGTCGCCCGCTCTAGGCAGAAGAGCCACGCCGTCGCGTGGTCCTTGGTTTTTTCTCCGGACGTGATGTAGATCCTGTCGCCGACGATGCTGGGCGACGAGTGGCCGACGCCCGGAAGTTTCGCGCGCCACACGACGTTCGTTTCGTCGCTCCATGCCGCGGGAGGCTTCTGCCCGGTCGGCGCAATGTTGTCGAGATGGGGCCCGCGCCACCATGGCCAGTCGCGCGCGGTCGTCTTCACCGGCGGAAGCGTGTCCCATCCCGCCTTCGGCGCGACATCCGGAAGGCTGCCTTCCTGCGCGAATCCAGACAGGACACCGATCAGAACCAACGCGACCCCGAACTCTTTTTTCACGACGCATTTCCTCCCCGTAGACGATACGCAAAGCCAGTACAGACAGCGTATACCGCCTGTCGCCCAAACGTCCAGCGTTTTCCGGGGCGGCTGTGCTTTGGAAAAAAAGCCGGGGCCGGTTCAGTGCGAACCGGCCCCGGCGTTGAGAGCGAGTCAAGCGTTCAGCCGCACGACGTCCGGCGGCGAGCGCCCGCCATCAGCGCAACCACAACACGGTGCCCGTCACGTAGACCAGATCCACGCGGCCATCGGCGCGGTAGGCGAGGTGCCAGTGGCTGTCGGGGAGGTTGGCGGATTTGAATTTTCCGGTCCGCACGCCCGTGCAAGACAGGATCGTATAGACTTTGTGCGGGTCGAGCGCATCCGGATCAACAAGCTGAAGGTCCAGGTTCGACAGGTCGATGTCGCCCTGGACGTCCAGCCGGTCGCACGCGCCGGCAGCGGTCACGTCCGCCACATAGGTGCCTTTGACGGTGGTGTTTGCAAGGGACAGCGTGTTGGTGCCGATGACACCCGGGCCCGCCGGCGAGAAGAGGGTCTCAACCGTTCCGTTGATGATCTGCCCTGTTCCGCTGAACACATTGGTCACGGTAAACCCGTTCAGATCGAGCGTGCCGCCGGCCAGAATGATCGGCGTGTTGGGCATCAGCGCCGCCGCCGTGCCGAGCTTGAGCGTGCCCGCCGCGATGGTCGTGGCCCCCGTGTAGGTGTTCGCGGCCGAGAGCGTGAGCGTCCCGGTCCCGAGCTTGGTCAGTCCGCCGCTGGCGTTTGCCGAGATCGTGGCGGTCGCGGCATTGTGGATGTTTGTGCCGCCATAGGAGAGGCTCACGGCGGGGGCCGAGGTGTAGCCGAACCCGGGGCACGTGACGGTGATGCCGTTCACGAAACCGCTCGCGGCGTCGAACTCCGCGATCGCCGTCGCGCCGCTTCCGCCGCCGCCTGAGATCGTGACCATGGGCGGCCCGATATAACCGCCGCGCGGGGCGATCGAAATGCTGGCCACGCCGTTGCCGGCCGGCGCACGCAACGCCGAGGCGATCGTACAGGCAAAGTTCGTCGTGTCAAACGTCGCGCCGCCCGCATAGATGTTCACGGCATCAGGCGCATACGCGCCGGTGTTGAAGACATTGCCCGCCACGCGGGACCGGAACGTGCCGCCATCGAAGTTCACGTAGGCGGTCGAGTTTGTGCGTACGGCGCGCGTGATCTGGTTGGCCGTCAGCACGCCGCCGTTGAGGTTGACCGTCGCAAACATGTTCGAGCGGTTGGCCATATAGATGTTCCCCGACACATACGCGTCGGCGGCACCCGCCACAGTGAAGTCGGCAAATCCCCGCATCTCGCTGTTTTCGGAGCTTTCGCCCACATCCAGCGTCGTCGAGCACGCGAACGTGCCGCCCGCGGTGTACACCACGCCGGTGCCGCCGCGGCAGATGCCCAGCTGCCCGTTATAGACGTTGCCCATCTGGAACGAGCCGCCGGTCTGCCTCAGGATGCCGACGCCGGCAGGGCCGACGCCGACTTGGGTGTAGCCGTTATTGGTCATCGTGCCGCTGTTCAGCTCATAGTAGCCATACCCGTTTTGGCCGATGCGCGGGTCGCTTGCCTGGCCGCCCCAGTTGTGCAGGGTGCCGCCGTTCTGGTAGACCGCGCCCGCGCTGCCGCCGTTGTTGCCGACGACAAGTCTCTGAGTGACCGAGGCGTTGTCTTGGATCGTCAGGATGCCGCGCCCGCTATTTCCGATGACGAGTGTCGCCTGGCCCACATTGACGGGATAAAGGAAGCCGGACCAGGTTGAGTTGCCGGCCATGACCATGCGCCCGAACTCGCTGGAGTTGTTTCCGATGTAGGCGGAATTGCTGTGGATGTTCACATACGTCGGCGCATCGTTTGTCAGATAGAGCGTCGCGTTACCGACCGTCATTTGTCCGATGCGGTGGTTGAAATCGCCCTTGAACACGAATTCGCCGCCGTTGACGTAGTTGTTTCCGGGATACGTGTTGAGGCCGGCAACCTTCAGCGTGTTCGTGCCCTGCTTGATCAGCCCCATCTGATTGGTGAAGTTGTATGGCAGGTCCATGGAGGCCAGGCCGGTGTCGATGCTCAGGTAGGCGTTGGCCGCTGTGAAGCTGGACAGGGCGTGCAGGTCGCCGACTTGCGCGGCGGTAAAGCCAAAGTTGCCTTCGCTCGCGTGGATGGCGAGCGTGCCGTTCGCGGCAACCGTGAGCCGCCCGTCGTTGTAGCCGGGCAGCGATCCCGGATACTTGGCATACAGGATACCGTTGCTGACGATGGTGCCGCCGGAATACGTGTTGTTGGTGCCGGTCAGCCACAGCGTCGACGAAGTGGTGCCGGTCCTGACCAGCCGGCCGGTTCCGGAGACGTCACCGGCAATCGTCCAGTTGACCATGCCGGAACTGCTGTACCCGTACATGAAGGCCGTGCCGTTCAGCGTGACCGGCCCTGCCCAGACGCTGATGTTGGTCGACGAGTTGTTATAGGTCCCGCCTCGGAAGAACGCGCCGTCATTCAAAATGAGCGACCAGGTCGGGGCGAAGGGCGCCAGATTGTAGAGCTCGAGGCTGGCGCCCCGGTTGACGGTCACCGTGTTGCTGGCGCTGCCGTTCATCAGGGCCCCGCTTTCCATGCGGATCAGCCCTTGGTTGATGACCATGTGGCCCGCGCCCGGATAGACCGGCGCAATGATCGCGATCTCATTGCCGCCGGTCTTTGTGATCGTGTGGTCGTTCATCACGATGTACGGCGAGTCATGGCGGACATCCCAACGGCTCTTGCCGCCGAAGGTCGTGTCTGCGGACAGGTAGATGCGGTTGATGGCGTTCAGCTGGCCCAGGTTGCCGTTGTTGACGATCGCGCCCGCGTTGTTGACGCCCGCGCCGCCGACCGTGAATTCCTCGCGGTACAAGTAGAGCTGGCTTTCGCCCTTCGTTCCGCCGACCGCCGCGTCGCATCCCAAGTCGAGCGTCGCGCCGCTGGCGATGTAAACGCCGCTGGCGACGGTGCCGAACGCATTGTTCTGGTCGGGCCGCACGATGCCGTCGTTGATGTACAAGGGGCCCGTGAAGCCCGCGTTCGCGCCCAAGAGGTGCAATTGGTTGGTGCCGCTCTTGGCGAGCGTGCCCGCGCCGCTGATCGCTCCGGGCAGGCGCTGCGAAAGGTCCCCCCCGAACTCGAGCATGCCCTCGCTGATCAGGGTTGCGCCGGAGTATGAGTTGGAGCCCGTGAGGACCACCGGTCCCAAACCGAACTTAGACAGGCCCGAAGCCGTGCCGCCGTTGTTGGCGATCCCCGACTTGACGGCCAGTACCGCGGACGGATTCTGATTCTCCAACGTCAGCGTGCCGCCCGGGGACAGCGCCATGACCGCGCCCTCGTTGTCGTTTTCGCCGATCGACAGCGAGGCCTTGCCCGCGCCGATCATGAGGCGCGAGGTCTGCAGTGTCCGGTTGGTCACGCCTTCGACAACGCGCACGACCGTCGACGTGTCGGCCCACTCCTGCCGCACTTCGAGGATGCGGTTGGTCCAGACGGATTCCAAGGTAATCCAATCTTGCAGGCCCGCCATGTTGATCACCGCCGAGGCGCTCTCGTTGTTCGGAATGACCGAGTTTGCGGTGCCGCCCAACGCCGCCACGCCGATTTCGGCGCCGGAGCCCTTGTAGACGCCCAACGCGGAGCTGTACATCGCAAGGTTGGTGCCGTTGATGAAGGCCCAGGGCCCGATCATGCCGTCACCCAAACCGGTGATGAAGATGCGGTTCTGGTCGCTCTCGCCGAGCCCTTCGCCGACGAAGTTCACCGTGCCGCCCGCGCAGGTGATCGACGTGAACGTCAGCGCCGAGGTCTGGCCGGTTGCGGCTTTCGACGCGCATACGGTGTTGCTGCCCGCAACGATGGTGAGCGCACCCGCAGACTCGCTGTAGTTGGCCGCGCCGGCGTCGTGGCTGAAGTGCAACGCGCCGCCCGCCAGCGAGAGGGGCATGGTGCCGAGGCGGTTGGCGTTGTTGGTGAGCGCGGAGTTCTCCAGCCTGAGCACGCCGTTGCTGAGCACCGTGATGCCCGTGGCAGAAGGAATCGCGCCGCTCGACCCTGCGAGCCCCGTTTCTCCCGGGCCGGCCACGGTCAGCGTGTAAGCGCCGGAGAACGCGCCGGTCAGGGTCAGCTTGCCGCCCGCCTGCAGCGAGGCGATCTGCGTGTTGCCGGCCAGCGTGACGGCGCACGGAACCGTATTGCTGCCGGAGAGGTTCACCAGCGCGCCGCTCACCGTGCCATGCCGCGAGTTGCCCGTGCCGTTCAGGTTCAAGGCGATCCGGTTGTTGGGGTCATAAATGCCGGCTCCATCCAAGGCCAGCGTGCTGCCGGAACCGACCGTTGCGGTGCGCGTCGCGCTCGGCGTGCCCAGCGCCTGAGGGTGACCCAAAATCACGGAGCCCACAGAACCCGCCAACGACAGGGCACCGTCGAACGTGTTGGCGCCGTCGAGCCGCAGGATGCCGCCGCCGGCCTTGGTGATGCCCGTGCCCGCGCTGCCGCTGATCACGGCGTCGATGGCCATGTCGTGGTTCGTGTGGACACCGGTGTTGACCGTCAAGGTGCGCGTCGCGCCGCCCAGCGCCAATTTCCCGCTGAGCAGAGCCCAGCCCGTCGCGGCGGCGTTGAAGGTGACGTTGCCGCCGAGCGACAACGTCCCCGTGCCACTATCCATGCGCGTCAGCAGGCCGGGGGCCGGGTTGACGGTCAGCGCGGCGACGGTCAGGTTGCCGCCGCCGGCCGTATTCAGGAGGTTGGTGGTGTCGGTAATTGCGCCGGACGCCGCGACGGTGACCGCGCCGATGGCGTCGCTCGCGCCGTTGAAGTCCAGCTGCGCGCCGCCGTTGAGCGTCACCGCGCCGGTGCCGATCAGGTCGGGGTTCGTGCTGGCGGCGGCGTACCGCAACACGCCGCCGTTGTTAATGACGAGTGCGCCGTTGGCGATGGCGTTGACGCCGGTGACGCCGTTGGTTTTCGCCAGAACGAGTGTGCCGGCATTCACCGTCGTCGTGCCCGAGAAGGTGTTGGTGCCTTTGCCGCTGAGCGTCAGGGTGCCGGTGCCGTTCTTGACGAGCGCTTTCGCGCCGGTCGTGATCGCGCCGCCGAGCTCCGTGTCGCCGTCGCCGTTGACATACAGGTCCTGAGTGCCGTTGATGGCGCCGGCGAGGGTCAGCATGTCGCCCGTCTGAATCGACGCGATGTAGACCGGGTTCGTCAGCAGCGTCACCGGGCAGGAAACGGTGCTGCTGCCCGACCAGTTGGCCAGCGCGCCGCGGACGGGGCCGACCAGCGAATCGCCCGCGCCGTTGAGGAACAGATTCGTATAGTTGGCGGGAAACGCGGTGTTGCCGTCCAGGGCCAGCGTGCCCCCGTTGCCGATGAAGAGGGTCCGGCCGGCCGTCGGTGCGCCCAGCGCCAGCGTGTTGCCGAGGAGGATCGTGCCGCCGCCGTCATAGATCAAGAGGCTGCCGTCAAAGGTGTTGGTGCCGCTCAGCTTCAGGACGCCCGCACCACTCTTGAGGATTCCGTTCCCGATGCCGCCTCCGATCGTTGCCGTAATGGCCATATCCACGGCGGCCCCCGGGGCGGCGCTGTTGTTGACCGTGAAGGTCCGCGTGCCGCCGTTGAGGTTCAGAATGCCGGCAATCGTCGCGGTGTCGGGATCGTTGAGCGCGTTGAAGGTCACGTTGCCGCCGAGCTTGAACGCCCCCGTTCCCGTGCCCGTGTCGACGTAGGTCGACGAGCCGCGCGGCCCGCCGCCCATCGTCAGCGAGCCGGCCGTGAGGATGCCGCTGGCGGCGGAGTTGGTCACCCCGCCTGCGTAGATGGCGAGCGCGCCCAAGGAGTCCGTGTCCCCGGCATAGTCCAGTTGGCCGGCATTCAGAATGTTCACCGCGTTAGCGGCCAGGTCGCCGCCGTTGCCCGCCGCGTAGCGGACCGTTCCCGCGTTGATCGTCAGGGCTCCCGAGAACGTGTTCGCGGCGCCCAGCACCAGCGTGCCTGCGCCGTCTTTCTCGACCAGCCCCGCGCCGTTGGCGATCGGAACGCCCACGGTGAGTGTCCGGCCGGCTTCGGCGCCCAAGAACAGCGTGCCGTTGGCATCGCGCGTGAGCGTGCCTGCGCTGGTGCCGCTGCGCGTGAGCGCGAAATCGTCCGCGCCCGTCAGCGAGAGACGGCCGGACGTCAGCGTCAGGCTGTTGGCACCGGAACTGCCGAGGTTGACGACGTTTCCGGCGCCCGGATTGTCGATCCAGAGCGAGTTCACCGAACGGGCGGCATTCAGGGGCTGATGGAGATTCGCCGCCGTGTATTTGGTGTCAAGCCCGGTCTGGTCGAGCGTCCCGTTGAACTCCGTCCCTTCGGTCAGAGAGAAGGCGCGGACGCCCGTGTCCAGATCGTAGTAGGCCGGCGCGCCGCCGACCGTGGCGAAGCCGAGCATTCCGGTGCCCAGCCCGTTGAAGAAGACGCGCGGGTTGTCGCCGGACGATCCGAGCGTGCCGTTCGAAGCCGTGAAGTTCACCGTGCCGTTGACGGGCACCGCCGCGTCGAAGACGACCTCGGCGGACGAGCCCGCGCCCGTGCCGTTGACGACGTCGATCGTCGCCGCGCCGCTGTTGAACACCGCCGCGCCGAGCACTTCTCCGGCGGCTTCGCCGTCCTTGCCGACGAACCGGAATGTGCCGCCTTGGAAGGTGATGCCCGATGAAATGCCCGCTAGGCGGTCAGGGTTGTTGACGGACGAATTATCGAGCAGCAGCGTGCCGCTGCCGCTGAGGGTGAAGGCGGCCGTACCCGCCGGGGTCGCCATCGCACCGTCGCCGCTGAGCGCCAGGATGCCGTTGTTGACCGCGAACATGCCCGTGTAGGGATGCCCGGAAGCGGTGACGTCCAGACGGCCCGCGCCGGTCTTGGTCAGCAGCGCCGTGACCAGAGAATTCGTCAGCAGGCCGGAGAACACGGTGTTCGTGTTGTTGCACCCCACGGTCAAGGCTGTGCTTTGGAGATTGACCAGGCCGGAACCGGCCAGCGAGCCGATGATTTCCGTGCCGCCCACGAGGAGCGTGCCGTCGACCGTGACGTCCGCGTCGTCGGGAAGGGTGTGGGACGCGTTGTTCAGCGTGGCGCCGGGGATGACAGTGATGCGGCTGCCGGGCAGAGCGGTGTTGAGACCGAAGGCGGAGTTGAACTGCACGGTGCCCAGCTTCGGCAACAGAACGCGGTCGAGCACGTTGGTGGCGCCGATGGTGAGCGCGTTCCCGCCGAGCGATATGCGCTGTGTCACGTACAGCGTGGTGTTGGAGGTGGCGGCGATCGTGCCGCCGTTCGGGCCGATGGCCAGGACGCCGTTGGCGGCCGATGCAAACGAGCGGCTCGCGTAGTCGTTGACCAGCATGCCGCCCGCGCCCGTGGCCGCGTCGCGGTTCAGCGTCATGACGGTCGTGCCCGCCACGAGCGGGTTCGCATGGCGCCGGTCGCCGCCGAAAACCTCGTAGATCGGCGATCTGTCGCCCAAATAGGCGTCGAGCATGTCGACGGGTGAACCGTAGTTGTCCGCGTTGAGGCGCACGAGCTGTCCCGGCGGAAGCGCGTCGGCGATGGCGGCCGCCTGCGGCCCGGTAAAGCCCATCGGCGTCGAGATTTCGAGAACAGAGTCACGCTCGAAGGTCACCGCGCCGGAGCCGGTCAGGCCGCCGTTGTTGCTGGCCTGGAACCGCCCGCCCGCCTTGACCGTCACATGACCGTTGACGCCGGCGGGTGCCGTCGTCCAGAACGTCAGCGAGCCGCCGTCTTCAATCTGCGCGTCGGCGATGCCGGTGCCGCTGCCCATGGCGTTGTTCTTGTTCATGACCAGGTAGGCGCCCGCCTTGACCGCGAAGGTCACGGGCTTGCCCGCCGAGGTGTCGCCGTAGGTCGCGAAGGTGTCGTCGAGGATCACGTTGCCGATCACGTTCGCGGTCAGCGGTCCGACATCCGACGGGGCAATCACAGGACCGCCGTCGGTCAGCCAGTTGCCCAAGTACAGATAACTGGGAGATGAGCCGGGCTTCACCATGCCCTGGAGCCAGATTTCACCGGACCCCGGCGCGACGTTGATCGTGCCCGCGCTCCAGCGCCGGTCCCAACGGTCGGTGCAAAGCCCCTTGAACGGGGTGTTGGTGCCGACCGTGATGGCGCCGGCGGGACTGTTCTGGTCCGAAACCAGGCCGTAGTAGAGGTCCGCGTTCGTGCCCAGATTTCTGATCGTGTTCGTCTCCAGGCTGAGGGGGGCCGTCAGCTGGGAGCTATGCGCCACGATCGCGTCCGGCGCCAGCGTGATGTTGGGCACGGTCGCGGGAACGCCCATGCCGCGGTCCAACGCGTTCAAACCCATTCCTGCCGCCCAAGAGCCGTAGATGATACTTCCCGGACCGATGTCGAACGTGTCGTCGGCGGTATACGGCACGGTGGCCACGCTGATCTGCGCGCCGTTGACGGCCGTGTAGTCGACGCCGGAGGCGTTCGCCGTTGCGCCGGCCTGGCCCAGCCCCAAGAGGCCGGCGTCGACGCGCACGGGCCCCATGCCAAGGTAGCGGCGACCCGCCGCGCCGCCCGTGTTGATGCGGCCCTCGTTCACGTAGGTGCCGCCCGAATAGGTGTTGTCCACGTTGCCGTCCAGCGTCAGATCGGCGCCGCCGTTTTTCGTCAGCGTGACCTTGCCGCTGCCGTTGTCGGTGATGAGGGAGCGGATATACGTGTAATTCTGGAAGACCGAAATATCGAGCGAGGCGTCGGAAGAGCCCGTGCCCGCCGTCAGCGTGCTGGGGTAGTTGATGACCATCTGGTTGTTTTGGACGCCGCTGATCAACTGGCCGCTGGTCAGCGTCAGCTTGTTCGTCGGTGCCCAATAGGCCTGCGCGGCCACGTTGATGTTCAGCGAGTTGACGGTCTTGTCCGCGCTGAGCGGCGGGAAGGCGGTCAGCGCGGCGGTCATGCGCACGTTCTCGCCCGCGCCCGCGGCGTTGAGGTCGTTGCCTGCAACCGTGTTATATTCCGACGCTGCCAGCGGGCGGACGCCGGTCGTGTTGTCATACGAAACCCAGTCGGTGCCCGAACGCGCGCCGGGGATGATGCTCATCGTCTTGGTGCCCGCCGCGCCGCCGCCGCCCGCCACGGCAGGTGCGTTTTCAAAACGGATGCGCGAAGCGTTCGCGGCTGACCCCAGCGAGGATCCCGTGAAGTTCACGTGCGCGCCGGGGGCGGGGTTCAGGCTGTTGAAAACCAGCTCCGGAGTGCCGCTGTTGCGGGCGGAGGTGACGGTGTTGTAACCGGGCCCGACGTTCAACGGCCCGAAGGTCTGCGGCACGGTCGTGTTGTAGTTGGCGCCGTTGAGCGTCAGCGTGCCGCCTTCGAGCTTGACGGCGGGACGGTTGTCCGCGGTGCCGAAGCGGTTCGGGACAGAACCCAACGAATTGTACGTGGCGTTGTCGTCGATATAGAGTTGCCCGCCGCGCTTGAGGGTGATGGTGTTCTCGGCGGTCATGCCGGAGAGCGTGACCCCCGTGCCGCCGATGGCGCCGAGAATGCCGCCGATACGCAGGATGCCGCCGTCGGTGTCGACCGTGATGTCGCCCGTGAAGGTGTTGCCGGCGCTGCTGCTCAGGATCATCTGGCCGGCGCTCGTCTTCAAGAGCGTCTCGGGGCCGGTCACCGGCTCGTTCGAAACGCCGAGGAAATTGCGGGGAACGTCAACCCCGACGGACGACGAGGGCTGCCAGTTGGTAATGGTCACGGTGCCCGAATCCGGACCGCCGGCCATATACCCGCCCGAGGCCAGCGTCAAGGTGACCGTATCGGTGTCCTGGGAGAGGTAGTTGCGGTTGAAGAGCGGCGAGACCACAATCGTCGCCGTTGCGGAGCCGGCGGGAATCGTGACGGAGCCGCCCAGATAGCTGAGGTCCACGCCGTTGGCCGCCGTCCCGCTAAACGTGTAATAAACGGTCAGAGGCGCCGCGTAAACGGCACCGCGCGACACGGTGAAGGTGCCCGTGTCCGCCGGCTCCTCGGCCGCCGCCGCGTCGGTGGCCTGGAGTGTGACGGCGGCGGTCAGCAGCGTCTCCGTCGTTGGCGCCCACGCCGTCGCATAGGCGTTCGTTGCCGCGTAGCGGTAGAAGTAGGCCGTGCCGGACGCGAGGCCGGTCAGGCTCTTGGACATCGCGCCGGGCGCTGCGGGAGCTGCGAACCAGTTCGTGTTCGCCCACGCGCTGGCGTCGGTGCCGCCGTCTTGGGGGCCCCAATACACCGCCACGGCCGTTGCGGCCATGCCGGTCGCGCTCAGCTGGCCGTTCAGCGTCGCGGCATTCGCGGAAACGCCGGAGGCCGGCTGATTGGCGATCTCGGGATATCCGGCCGACACGACCGGTCCGACGGTCGCGAAGACGTCGTTGGACGCGGCGTTCATGTACTCGGCCCAGATCCAGTTGGCGGAGCGGGGCACGGAGGAAATCCGGACCTCGTCCATGACTCCGTTGAAGTAGCCGTAGCCATTGATCTGTCCGCCGAACCGGTAAGGCGCGAAGACCGGCGTCCGCGGAGAGGTCAAACCCGTGCAGACAAGCGCGCCGTTGCGGTAGATCCGCGGCTGCCGGTTCACATAGGTGACCGTGACGTGGTTCCATCCGCTTCCGACCCCGTTCGAATACACGGCCAAAGCCGGCATGTAGCTGCTCGCGTGCTCGTAGACGGAGAGCCCGTTGGTGCCGACGGACAGACCCGCGCTGGTGGAGGTGCTTCCCCCCGCTTCCACGTCAAACGCGTACCGTTGCCCCGCTGTGCCGCTGGTTCCCGAGGTTGACTGGGCGTCGCGCTCATGGCCAATTTCGGTCTTGACCCAGGCCGAGAAGGTGAAATTGTCGAAAGGCCTGCAGGCCGTCCCGAAACTGATCAGGTCGTCCAGCCCGTCGAACAGGACGCCGGTGCCGATCATTCCGGGCACCGCCTGGACAGGGACGCCGCTCACGGTCGTGACGTTTCCGGGCATCGCCGAATTGCCGACCGTTCCGTTGCTCTCCGACAGATGCGCAACGTTCACATATCGCTCCGACCAGGTCGCGCCATTGAGGGCGTAGGCCGGCGCCGTCACGCCCGCCCTGCGCCATAGCATCCAGATGGTGACGTTATTGGTGAAGGCCGGGACCTGCACCCAGACGCGCGACGGACCGCCGGCGTTCCAGCTTTCGATCTCATAGGGCAATTCGCGGGTCATCGACTCGTCCGTGAAGCGCAGGTCGCCGTTCGCGCCCGAGAGGAACTGGTCATAGCTGAAACCGCTCAGGCCCGAGTCCAATGTCACGAGCGCCGGGAAATTGGTGAGCGTTTCCGCCTTGTTGTATCCCGCGAACTGAATCGGCATGCGCAGGGACCACGCGCTCGGCGCAGCGTCGCCGTCCTGGATCGTGACAACGGCGGAACTTGCCGCTCCGACCAGATAGTTGCCGGCAGCCAGCGTGGCGACCACCGTCTCCGCCCCCTCCTGCCAGACCGTATCGTCGAGCGGGGAAACAAAGAATTCCGCGCTGAGCGCTCCGGCCGGAATCGTCACGCTTCCGGTCAGTGCCGTGTAATCCGAACCGTTCGCCGCCGTGCCGCCGAGCGTGTAGAACACGGTCAGCGCCGCGTTGGTGGACGTGTCGGGGCGGGTGACCCGGAAACATCCCGTGTCAGGTCCGGTTTCCGATGCCGCCGCATCGGCGGCCTCGATCGTCACCTGGTCGGTCGCGAACGTTTCCGCGCTCGCGGCCCATGCGGTCGTCAGACCGTTTGAAATGAAGAAAGTATAATAATAAAGCTCGTTCGTCATTAATCCGTTGATGGCCAAACTGACCGGGCCGTCCCAGTCTTGGAACCGGCCGATGCAGGCGTTCGTCTGCCAGTTGGCCGCCACCTTCCCGCCATCCGCCGTGCCCCAGAAGGCATAGACGTCAAAGCTCCAGTTTTTGCCGTACAAGTCACCGGTGAGCGTGGCGGCGTTGGCGGTCAGGCTGCCGGCGCTCATGGGGGTGTTGGCGATGCTCACCGCAGGGGAGGCGCTGCTCGCGTAGCGCCACTGCCCGGGTTGCGCCGAAGGGTTGATATACGTTTCGCTGCCCCCGGGCGGCGTGTACCAGAAGGCGAGGCTGTCGCCGCCGCCGGACTCCTGGCTGAAGAACATGACGTTGTAGCCTTGCCCGGCCGTCAGCGTGCGGCTTCCGACGCCGTCCCACGCATAGTTGCCGACCGCGTCCGCGCTGTCGAACACGCCGTCGTCGCCCGTGTCCATGAACATCCAGCCCCGGTCGTCAATGCTCCAGCGGAAGGTGTAGGTGCCGGTGACGGGCGGGTAGAAACGTCCGGAAAGCGCCGCCACGAAGGCATCGCCGGGACTTCCGCCGAATTCGTTCCACGTGTAGGTCGGGCCGGACAAGACGATGTTCCTGCCGGGCACCTCCGCCATCGAAAGAACAGAGCCGGACTGCGTGCCGGTGAAAACGCGTGTTGGCGAGACGGAATAGGCCGCGTTTCTCAGATCGACGGCCGCTTGCGCGAACGTCACGGGTTGGAACACCGAACCACGCAAGCCGAGGGAATAGGAGACCTGGCCGAGCGCTGCCGGTAAAGAGAAGCTCGCCGAGGTCGGGGCCCACGCCACGCCGGCTTCGTTCGACGCGAGGCAGATATAATAGTAAGGAAAACCGCTCAGGGCGGAAATGGTCGTCGAGAAAGCCCCCTGCGGGACGTCTGTCAGTTTGACCGTGTGCGCGTAGTTCGCCGACTGGCCGCCGTCGGTCGGCCCCCAATAGACGTAGATGTCGGCGGTGCCGCCGGCCGTCAGGTCGCCCTGCAGAATGGCCTGCCCCGTCGACACGGAGGCGCCGTCGGCATTGTTGATCGCCGGGGCCGTTGCCGAGACGAAGTTGAGCGAAGGTTTGGCCCAAACCATGGCCACGTCGTTGGAGGCGAGGAAGGTGTACCAGGTGGTGGTGCCGCCGGCGAGTCCGGTGACTTGGCGTGTCAGGTTGAACGTGCCGTTCGAGTACGTCCCCATGAGGGCGCTGTTTGCCCAAAGACCCGAGTTGGTGCCTTGGTCGGTACTGCCCCAGTAGGCGTACACGTCGCAGGAGTTTCCGACGGCCAACTGTCCGTTGATCCACCCCGAAGAGGCGGTCACGTTCGTGGCCGGCAGATTGTTGACACTGAGCGTGCGGACCAGAATCTGGAGCGTGCGGACCGAATAGGTGCCGATGTTGGACGTATTGAAGGTCCAATCGGGCTCGCCCGTGGACTGATTGCCGATGCCCAGGTTGCTGGTCCCCGCGTTGCCCCACTGGTTGTACGCGAAGAGCGTCTGCTTCGCGCCGTAGTTGTGGATCTGCATAGAGGCGTGGCCGGCTGTCGCGCTCGCCCCGCCGTCGCCGAAGTCGTAGTTGCCGGCGTTCGCCCCGGGCACGCCGTAGTCGTTTTGTCCCCCGTAGTTGCTGGGCCAGAACTCGAGGTTGACGGTGTTGCAGCCGTCCGTGTTGGTGATGCCGCTCACGTTGGAGCGGATCGTCGCGTTCGAGGGTGCCGCCGTGTCATAGAGTCCGTTGCGGATCACATAGTTCCGGGGCACGCCGAGCCGGACGGCGTTGGTGGTGAACGCGGTCATCGAGACGTAGACCCATTGCGTCTGGCCCGTCGATTTGACCAGTTCCATATAGTAGGCCACGCGGTCGAACGAGCCGTCCTTAATGGAGGCCGTGTTGGTGACCGAATAGGGTACGGGGTTCGCAAACCAGCCGCCCGAGGAAAGGGGAATGGGAAACTCGTAGGCCAGCGTGTAACCTGCCGCCTCCGGCACGTTGTTTAAGAGGCCCGTCGCCGCCTGTGCTTCGCGATTTACGGCAATCGCCATCGCAATGCTCGCCACCGCAAAACGGCACATTATGGCCAGACTCGATCCACGTCCAAACCTTTGGCTCATCCTAGACCTCCTGTAACACGCTGTCAGAAAAACGAGAAACATTTTATTACCAACCTAACGCTGAACCGTTAACACAATTTACGATTCATACCATAAGAGTGTTGCAAAATTTAAATTCTTTGTCCATGGATTTGACAAGCGGCAACGGAGTTGAAAGTCCGGCATCGCTCAGATTCGGCTTCAATAAGCGCGGGGCGAGGCGTATAGTAACCAAAAACGGTGTGCCCGAAGAACGCGCCGAGATCCGATAAGGGGGGACGGTATGACGAGAAGAGGTCGGAGAACACTCGCCGCGCTGTCGTTGGCCGCGGGGCTGGGGCTCGGCACGGCGGAGCCGTGCTGGTGCGCGGTTGCGTCAGGCAACGCGGCAGTCCGGTGCGGGGCGAAAGTCGTGCGGGCCGAACTCGGCAAGGACCGGGATCAGCCGCGCGTCGTGGTCGAGCGCGAGGGGGGTTCCTGGAAAGCGCTGAACGGCGAGGCGTGGACGGGCGCGAATGCCCGCGAATTCTACTTCACGCTGGAGAGCGAAACCAAGGATCCGCTTCCGCCGAGCGTGCGGGTGATCTGGCCGGGCGTCCGGATCAGCCGGGTGCTCGGCGCGGCGGGTGCGGTCACCAACACGCCCGACGGCGTGCGCTTCACGCTGGGCCGCGGGCGGGCCCCGACCAGCGTCGGGACCTCACTCGTCGAAGGCGCGGTCCACATGCACCTCTTCCACAACTGGGAGGTGCGCCGCGCGGGATCCTACCGCGGCGGCCCCTGGCCGGCCGCAGAGATCCAGGCGCAGCTGAATTACCTGTTTGCCGCGCGGGAGATGTGCCGGGCCATGGGCTTTGCTGCCGGCGACGATCCCGGCTTCAAGGGCGACATCCGGCTCTACGGCTTCGAAAGCAACTTCCCGAATGGCCACGTCGACCACCCGCCGCACTTCCACATCATGCTGGGCTGGCCCGGCTGGACCGGCACGCAGGCCGGCCATTTCCTGCTGGACGGGAAAGGGCGGGTCGTGAAAAACGTGCTGATGGCGGACCATGGAACGAGACGCGAGAACGCCACGTATGGCCCCGACGCGGTCTGCCGCATGCGCGATCCCGACGGCAAGGTCGGCTTTGAGCTCATCGTGCTGCCGGCCGGAAACGGCGTGGTCATGCGCCGCGCGGAAGGTCAGCCGGAGTTCCGCATCGGTCCGGAGTCCGACGCGGTGAACGCGGTGGACGCCGTGGCGGTCTTCCGCCGCGAAACACGCGCGGCGGGCTGGGAGCGGCTCTGCCGGGTCCGCGCCGAGGACGACGCCGCAACCGGTCGCATGGAGATATGGGTGACTGGCCCCGGCGGACAGAGTAACGCGGAGGCCGTCACCTATGACGTCGATACCGGGGCGTTGCGTCCCGCCGACGCGCGTGAGCCGCTGCCCCGCCGCAATTGAACCGCGCCACGCCGATGGCGCTCCGGGTTTAAGCTTGTCAAGCGTGCGGCCGTTTCGGGATACTGGTGCCAACAACCGTTCAGCCTGTAGAGGAAAGGGCGTCGTGACCGAGAGAGGAGTGCCAGCCATGCAACGAACAGGAGTCGTTTTATCCGGCCTAGCCGGGCTTTTTCTGGTTTTTTCGCCCCGGGTGGAGGGTGCGTTGATCGGTTACTGGCCGCTGGACGCGACCGCGGGCAGCATCGCCACGAACCGGGTTCCTGGCGGGACCCACGGCGTTCTGATCGGCAGCGGCGTCACGTGGATGAGCGACGCCCAGCGGGGCCAGGTGCTCAATTTCGGGACCGGCAGCACCGCCACGAATTATGTCGATGCGGGAGTCCTCCCGACCATCGGCGACGGGACCAACTTCACCTGGAGCTTCTGGGCCTACAGTCAGCAAGGCGTCAACAACAACGTGATCTTGGGCAACCGCTATGACGCGAACGCGATGGCGGGCGGACAGTGGATCAAGTTCACGACCTCCAAGTTTGAGTTCACGACGTCGCCGCAGTTGCTCTTGGATTACGCGGACATCCCGCAAGGCCAGTGGGTCCACCATGCCGTCGTGAAACGGGCTAGCGACAAATCCTTCACCTACTATCGGAACGGTGTCGCCGTCCTCGTCACAAACGTAACGGTAACCACCGCAATCGTCGGCCGTCCCTTCTACATGGGAGGCGACAAGTTCGCCGAATGGTGGCAGGGGCGCATCGACGACGTGGCGATCTGGACGGACGCGCTGCCCAGCAACTCGATCGCGGGGCTGGCCAGCGGGACCTACACGCCGCTGACCGCGCCCCGTTATGCGACCGGCACCTTCGATTTGGCGGATGCGTTGGGCGGGGGCGACGGCACGTTGCCCGGTTTTGGCGGACTTGGCGACCTGTCCGCCGCAATGGGCACGTACACCACCTTCCCCGCCAATCTGTATGTCGACGGGACTTTTGTCCCGAACACGAACGATGTGCCCTGTGTGATCGACGGCGCGGGGCACACCTACGACTTCAATGCGCAGAACAGCGCGAGCATCAACCTGCCTTGGCGCAACGGGCTGAACCTGGACGTCGACCCTTCCACCAACCTCCTCGCGAATTTCAACGGAGATCCCACCAACCACTCGCTGATTTCCGCGCATGCCAGCAAGGGCATCACCTTCGACCTGGATGGCGTGCGGGAACAGACCGGCCTCAGAATCGAGAAGTTCACGGCGTGCATCGGCGACTCGCGGCCCAAAGTGATCGGCTCGATCAGCTACTATGTTTTCGTCGACGGTGTGCTCGTCGCGAGTCGGTTTAACATGCGCGACACCGAAGACTGGGTGTCGGTCAGGCAAGTCGCGGCCGGGAGGTATCTGACGATCGCGATCACCGATGCCAACGACGGCACCGTTTGCGATCACGGCTACCTCGGCGACGCGTTCCTGACGCTGATCCCGCCCAGGAAGGGCACGGCGATTCTGGTTCGCTGACGGCTCGCCGTTACGGCTCTCCATTTGGTTTGAACCGCGATAAAGGGAGCGAAGATGGACGGATTGACGGTGGAGGGGCCTCGGCCCGGAGGGGACGCATCAGGCGGGACGGGGGGACGGCCGATGACGCGCAGGGGAGTGCTTTCGCTCGCCGCATGCGCGGCCGGCGGCGTCGCGGGGGGCTGTGCCGGATTCCCGCGGGAGGAAGCGCGTTTTGCCGCCGCCCGCGAGGAAATGCGGAGACTGGTCCAGGCCGGACTTTTCGCCGGCGCGGTGGCGGCGGATGCGGACGGCGGCCCGGTGCTGGCGGAGGGCCTGCAGTGCTTCCTCGAGAAGAAGGTCCCGATGACGGCGGATTCGCTCTGCGACCTCGCGAGCGTGGGGAAGACGTTCACCGCTTCCCTCTGCGCGCAGCTGGTCGCCGAAGGCCGGCTCGACCCCGACGCGCCCTTTACGACCTATCTGCCGGAGCACGTCCTTGCGAAGGAGAAATGCCGCATCACCGTGCGCGACCTCGCCACGCATTCGGGCGGCTTCGACAACTCCAAGCCTTATTGGGCCGAACGCGACCCCGCCGTGTTCCTGCGCAAGCTCTATGCGAAGCGCCCCGTGCGCCCGCGCGGCGAGGCGTTCGAATACGCCTGCTCGAATTTCATCTACCTCGGGAAGATCGTGGAGAAGCTGACGGGGAGCGACCTCGACAGCGCCGCGCGCAAGCGGTTCTGGGGCCCTCTCGGCATGACGCGCACCACCTGGAACCCCGTGAGGGACGACGGGCGTGTGGTCGAGTTCCCGCCCTCCTCCTACGCGGGGACGGGCACCCGGCGGATCGGCGACCACAACGACCTCGCCTGCCACGTCAGCCCGGTTCCGCTCGGCAGCGGCAGCGCCTTCTCGACCGTCGGCGACATGCGGCTGTTCGCGGCCGACCTCCTGCACCGGCGGCGCTTCCCGAAGGCGTACTACGACCTGCTCTTCACCCCGAGCTTCGAAAAGGGCGGAGTGCGCCGTTCGTTCGGCTGGGATATGCCGGCCGAGCGTTCCAAGACGCAGATGACGCCTGACCTGGTTTTTTCCCCGGCCACCATCGCCCATTCAGGATGGACCGGACCGGCGGTGGTCGTAGACCCGGAGAAGGGACGCGCCGGCGTGTTCCTCGGGAACAGGACGGGCGACTACCTCGGTTCGATGCGGGGCCGGATGAAGGTGCTCGCGCTGCTGAGGGGCTGACCGGCAGAAAAAAGAGGCGTCAGATGGTCTAGTGACGCTTGCGGTACTGGCTGGGGGTGAGGCCGCGCTCGCGCTTGAAAGCCTTCACGAAAGGGCTCTGGTCCCAAAAGCCGACCCGCGTGGCGACGTCCGAGATGAGCGTCTACCGTTCGGCTTGCCGCTACCCGCAGATCGCGAGCGGCGGCGAGACGTTTAACGACGGCTTCCGCCTCTGTCTGACGGAGGACCAAGCGGACACCGAATGGTTCCCGGCTGGAGAATAGCAGTGGGAACGGCACCATCCTGGACCGCGAATCGTGCGAATAGAACGAATGGAAAACGGGGCAATAGTCGCTTAATTTGCGCTATTCGCGGTTTGAAAAAGGTGATATTACTAACAAAAGCATGATGAACCCCATTCTGATTTCGGTTGCCGTGTTCTCCGCCTGCGCGGCGCTTGCAACGCAGGACATCAGCCGCGAGTTGATGAAGCATGTCGCCGCCTACGACGAGGCGGCGGACGCCGCCGTGGCGGCGATCCGCACGCCGGAGGCGCTGGCCGCGAAGCAAAAGGAGTGGCGCGCGGCGTGGCTGGAGAGCCTCGGCGGCCTGCCGGAACAGACGCCGCTCGAAGACCGCACGACGGGCGTGATCCAGTGCGAAGGCTACCGGATAGAGAAAGTCGTGTTCCAGTCGCAGCCGGGCGTGTACGTGACGGGGCTCCTGTATCTGCCGGCCGATCCGAAATTCAAGGCGCCTTATCCGGGTGTTCTGATCGTGCACGGCCACTCGAACGAGGGCAAGCTGCGCGACGGCTACCGCCGCATGGCGATCCTCGCGGTTAAGGCGGGTTTCGGCGTGTTCGCCCCGGATCCGCTCAGCCAGGGTGAGCGGCGGCAGTGCGCGGCGAAGTACGACACGCAGGAGAACTGCTCCGCGGAGCACGCCTCGCTCGGCGCGCGGGCGTGGCTGGTGGGCTGGAACTTCGCGCGCTTCCGCCTCTGGGACGCCCTGCGGTCGATCGACTACATGGCGTCACGCACGGAGCTCGACCTCTCGAAGCTCGCCGTTGCGGGCAACTCCGGCGGCGGCACGATGAGCGTCTACCTCCAGGCGTTCGACGAACGGGTCAAGGTGGCGTGCCCCAACTGCTATGTGTCATCCCTGCGCGAGGTGATCCGTGAGCGGGGCTGCCACGACTCGGAGCAGTTTTTTCACGGGCAGCTAAAGAGCGGGTTCAACCACGCCGCGCTTGTCGCGCTCGGTCAGCCGCGCGTGGATCTGCTGATCGGGGCGCGCCACGCGGATTACTTCCCGATCGCGGGCGTGCGGTCCACGTTCGGCATCCTCCAGGGACTCCACGACCGCCTCGGTGCGTCCAACGACGTGGGGCTCTACAGCTGCGACGGCCCGCACGGCTGGGCCGAATCGTCACGCCAGGCGGCGCTGGACTGGCTCTTGTACCACGTCAAGGGCGAGGCGACGCCCCACTGCGGCAAGAAGGACGGCAAGCTCGTCCTCGACGTGGAGGGGCTCCGCAAGGTAACCGGTGATTTCGAATACGGCGCGACGGAGCTTCCGTTCCCGATGGAGAAAGGGCTGGTGACGAAGACCGGACAGGTGCGCGATCTACCGGGATTCAAGTCGGTCTACGCGCTCGTCGCCGAAGAGGCGGACCGGCTGGCCAAGATCCGCGCCGCGAGCAAACGCGACTTCCGCGAAATCGTTCGACGTCGGGCGGGCATCCGTCCGCTCGCCGAGCTTCCGCCGGAAGACGAAACAACGTTTAATCACGCCTTCACATGGTGGTATCTGAACGGACGCGAGGGCAGGCTCGCCGAAAACCACGCCGCGATTCTCGCGACCCTCGGGCGTTCGCGCATAGGCGTGAAGGCCGAGGCGTTGATCAGGAAAACCGCGGCCGACGTGAAGGCGAACGGCGGGAACCCCGTGCCGCTCGTCGCCAAGGGGGCCGACTGCATCGCGGCTGCGCATGCGTACGCGGCCGAGCCGCAGCTCTTCTCTTCCATCCGCCTGGTGGAAGCGCCGCCGTCCTGGACGGACATGCTGATGAACCCCGATCCGCAGCAGGACTCCTACGCGACCGCCGTGTGGGGTGCGCTGAAGGAGTACGACTGGACGGAGCTGGTGCCGCCGGAGACGTTGCCGGCCGCAGATGTCACGCGCACGTCGGACGGCGAGACGCTGCCCGGTCAGGGCGTCGAACGGCTGGCCGACGGCGCCATCAACCCCACGTGCGCATGGCGCTGGCAGAAGAAGCCGATCACGGTGGAATTTGACTTTGGAGAGGAACGCGAAATCGGCGGCGTCCGCATCATGGCCGGCCGCTCGTGGGTCAACTGCGGCGTGAAGGCGGCCTCGTTCTTCGCCGTGCCGCGCTTTGGGGAAGCGGGTGCCCTCACCACGCCTCTGGCTGAACGCGTGGAATTCCGTCCGTCGCACACGTACAAGGAGAATGTCGCCACGTGGAAGCCCGTGACGTGCCGCAGGGTCAGGATGGTGATCGAGGACACATACGACTTCAAGCCAAACTACTATTCCGGCTACACGCATACGGCGACGCCGCTGCTGCCGAAGTTTTTCGAGACGCCGCCGTATCCTGAGTTCTCCGGAAAAACACCCACGGTGCAGATCGCCGAAATGTCTTTCTTCGGCGCGGATCTGCCGGACGATCTGCCGCTGCCGAACAAGGACGGGACGGAGGCCTTTCCTGCTTCCAGGCTCGTCCGCGACTGGATGTACCAGAGCTGCGCCGTCTCCAACATCTCGCACTGCGCGAACGTGGACCCCGACACCACCAAGCCCGATCCGCTGGGCCAGGATATCTCGTTCGTCATGCGCGCGACCGACAACGGGCGCGATCCTGAATGGCGCGTCGCGCGCGCGGCCAAGCGGAAGGCGTTCCTCGCGCAATTCCGAAAGGAGTTCACGCAGTTCGTCTACGTGAAGCACATCGTGATGGGCAACTCCATCATGCACGCCACGGACGATCTGTCGGACGCGTCGTACCAGGAGTGGAAGGGCGTGCCGGACTACCGGTTCGGCTCCTCGCAGCTGATCCTCGCGACGATCGCCAGCGACGGCTCCGTTTCGCAGGAGGTGCTGCTGGACGAGCCGGACGGGATGATCCGCGACCCGAGCCTCTCGTTCGACGCGAAGACGCTCGTGTTCGCGAAGCGGCGCAGCCTCGAGAAGGACGACTACCACCTCTGGACGCTGGACCTGGAGACGCGCGCGCAGCGGCAACTCACGTTCAACGGCGCGGTGAAGAAAGAGGACGTGAAGGGCCAGACGGCCGATTTCGAAATGCCGTGCAGCGACATCGAGCCGTGCTGGCTCCCGGACGGCTCGATCGTCTTCCAGTCCACGCGCTGCGGCCATTCGGTGGACTGCTGGCCGCTGCCGGTCTCGAACCTGTTCCGCTGCGATGCGGACGGAAAGAACATCCGCCGCATCGGGTTCGATCAGGTGCAGACCTTCTATCCGCAGCTGATGGACGACGGCCGCGTCTGCTACACGCGCTGGGAGTACAACGACCGCAGCGCGTCCGGCCTGCAGCAGCTCTACGCGATGAACCCGGACGGCACCAAGCAGACGGGGCTTTTCGCGAACAACAGCGAGTTCCCCTTCTCGCTCATGCACACGCGCGGCATCCCCGGCACGAGCGACATCATGATGCTCTCTTGCGGGCACCACGTGGGGCAGAAGGGCCGCCTGGCGCTGACGCGCCTGGCCGAGGCCGACGACTACGCGAACTCCACCTACGACCCCGCGAAAAGCGTGTGGAACATGGACACCAACCCCGTTGTGATGCATTTTCCTGGCAACCGCAAAATGACGATCCCGTGGTCGCCGTGGGACAACCCGTGCGGGCCCGCCGTCACGAACATGCCGGGCATGTACTACGTGGCCGGCGCCGCGATGGATGCCAGCCCCGGCGTACAGCCCGTGAAAATGCCGCACGACTACCACTACAACGTCTTCGACATGCACACGCAGTTCGGGCCGCAGTGGGCGTATCCGTTCCCGCTCGGCTGCGGGCGCTTCCTTGTCTCGTTCATGCCGGAGGGGTGCCGCTACTACCGGGGGCCGTACTCTTCGCGGTTCGGCGTCTACGCGATGGATGAGACGGGCCGCCGCGAGCTGCTCGCGTTCGACTGGGGCCAGCACTGCATGCAGCCGCTCCCCGTGAAGCGGCGCACGCCGCCGCCGCGGCTTGTGCCGAAGATCGACTTCGCGCAGGGGTTCGGCACGTACTACGTGCAGAACGTCTACGAGGGCGCGGCCATGGCGGGCGCGCCGACGGGTTGCGTCAAGAAACTGCGCGTGATCGGCCTCGAGTACCGTCCCGTCCACATCGGCTGGAACTGGCAGTTCGGCTGGCACTCCACGCAGGGTAAGATCGGCACGCCCATTGCCGTGGGCAACGCCGCGTACGACGTCAAGCACGTCCTCGGCGAAGCGGACGTGGAGGCTGACGGCAGCTGCAGCTTCAGGGCCCCGGCGCGCACGCCGCTCTACTTCCAGCTGATCGATCAGGAGGGCTGCTGCATCCAGACGATGCGCAGCTGGTCCACGCTGCAGCCCGGCGAGATCAACGGCTGCGTCGGCTGCCACGAGCATCCGCATCGCGCGGGCGTGGAGTACGCGAAGGCGCTCGCCCTGCGCCGTCCGCCGCAGGCGCTCAAACCCCCTCTGCCCGGCGGCGGCGCGCACCCGCTCCTCGCGGCGCTGGAGCAGGAAGGTCCCTTGGCCAACCTGGACAACTGGATGGGTCTCAACAGGACCAAGGCCGTGGAGGACACGGACCGGAACGACGGCTTCAGCTTCACGCGCCTGATCCAGCCGATCCTCGACGCGAAGTGCGTCGCCTGCCACAACGGCTCGGGCGACAAAGCCCCAGCGGCCATGGATCTGCGCGGCACGCGCGGCCAGTTGCCGCCGTCGGACGACCAGTCGAAACGCAAGTACACGACCTCTTACCTCGCGCTCACGTACAAGGGACAGTGCAACGAGAAGATCAACTTCGCTCACGGCCTCGGCTTCGCGCCCTTCAAGCCGCCGTATTCCTTCGGCGCGGCGAGAAGCTCCGTGTGGCGGATGCTCGCGCAGGGGCACCACGAGGTACAGCTGACAGACGCCGAGCTTCGCACGCTCGCCTGCTGGATCGATCTCGCCGTGCCGTTCTGCGGCTCGTACGTGGAACGCCATGACTGGAACGACTGGTACCGGCAGCGTTACGAATACGCGTGCAACAAGCGCGCCGCGTTCGCGTGGCTGGAGCTGAACGATGTCCGCAAGGGGCTCGGCCTGCCGCCCGTGCCGCTGACCGGCTTTATCCCGGACGTCGCCGAGCCCCGCCGCCAGAAATACTGGTCGGAGTAAATGCTCATGCACATAAAAAAACACCGCTTTCATGTCGCTCTTTTACTGGTGGCATCATCCCTGGCCGTTGCATCGGCATCCGGCGGCGACAATGACCGTTCTCCGGCAAGCCGTGCGGTTGAACGCCTTGATGCGCGTCTCGATAAAATCGTGTCGCCTGATGCCGTTTTGGAAAAACTGGCAAAGGGGTATCATTGGGCGGAAGGCCCGGTCTGGATCAAGCAATCGCCAGACGCGGGCCATTTGCTGTTTACAGATATTCCCGACAACTCGGTCTTGAAATGGAAAGATGGCGAAGGCATTCAGCTTTATCTGAAACCCAGCGGGTATACCGGCAAAGTGTCCCGCGGCGGACTGATGGGGGCCAACGGGTTGACCGTCGATGCCGCCGGGCGGCTGGTGCTGTGTCAGCACGGCGACCGTCGAATCGTACGGCAAGAGCCGGATGGCCGCTGGACGACGCTGGCCGAGCGCTACGAAGGCAAGCGCCTCAACAGCCCGAATGATGCGGTGTTCAAGTCAAATGGGGACATGTATTTCACCGATCCCACCTATGGCTTTCTCAAGGGCCTTAGCGATCCGGCGCGGGAAATGGACTATTGTGGCGTTTTTCGCCTTTCGGCCGCCGACGGCAAGCTGATGTTGCTGACGAAAGAGCTGACGTTGCCCAATGGGATCGCTTTTTCACCCGACGAACAAACGCTTTACGTGGCGCAGTCCGATCCGAAAAAGGCCGTATGGTACGCATTTCCCGTCAAGAGCGATGGCACGCTTGGCCCTAAACACCTCCTCGCCGATGCCACGCATTGGACCGCGCAGCCTCGAGGAAACCCTGATGGATTAAAGGTCGACCGACACGGCAACTTGTTTGCCACAGGCTCGGGCGGCGTCAACGTCATTTCGCCGGATGGCGTGTTGCTGGGCCGGATTCATACCGAGAAGACGGCCGCCAACTGCGCGTTTGGTGGAGATGGCTCGACGTTATATATTACGGCCTCAGATAGCCTTTATCGCATCCACACAAAAACCCGGGGGGCGGGATTCTAACCGAACGGGTGGGCGAGAGTGCGGAAGACTTCGGCGTGCGCGTTTACGAATACAGCTGGATGCCCAACCACGGGTAACGGGGCGGCGGTCAGCTGATCTGGTCCGCCAAGTCAAGGAGTGCTGTCGAGCCGGACACGGCGGAATGTGTCCGCCGTGTCACATTGGCGGAGGCACCCCGGCGATCGCATAACTCATGGCGGCAGTATCTGGCAAGAGCGTATGTGCTGTTTTCAGGGCTGACCCCGAAGACCTGCTAAGCCCGAAGACCTGCCGAGTTGGTGATCCGGTTTACCTCAACATAATTACCGTTCCCGAGGTGTCATACAACACGGTCAGCACGCCTGTGCCCGAGAAGACCCCGTCATCCTTGTGTGCGGCCGCGCTGCCTGTGGAACCGTAAGTGCCGGCGCGCCGCATCTCGCCGTCCAGATACAGATAGCCGACGGCCTCGTTCACGCCTTCTGCAAGCTCCACCTTTGCATCGCCCCCGGCCGCGACGCGGAGCACGGCGCGGTCCGCGATCGCGGACGAGTTCCGCACCGTCAGGGTGCCGGCGTCGACCACCACGTTGGTGCAGGACGCGCCGAGCGAACCCGCAGCGCCGTCCAACACCAGCTTGCCGCCGGTCACCGTCGCCGTGCCCGATAATTCGTTCACTTCCTGCAGCAGAAGCTGCGAGTCCGCGGCACCGGCTTTCACCAGATGCACCGCGCCAATAATCCGGCCGGCGACGGCATTGGAAACGCCGGCCGCCTGGTTGACCGTCAGCGTCGAGAAGCTCGACGGGGCCGAGTTGGAGATCACGTTGTTCCGTAACGATTGCGCCGTGCCATACACTTCCAGCGCGCCCACCGTCTGATCGAACCCGGCGAGATCCAAAGTGCCGATCTGGCCGGAAGTCCAGCCAAGGCGGACCCGCTTGTCTGTCGGCAGCGCGTCATCCACGCCCAGCCGCGCTGTGCCGCCTTGGTAGATCCATAAAAGAGCCCAGTTGTTTCCCGTGGAACAGATGTTGACGACGCCCTGCGTGTAGGTCCCGAGCACAGAATAGTTCCCCGTACCGCAGTCCACGGTGTTGCTGACAAACAGCTCCGTTCCCGGTTGCGGTTCAGAAGTGAGGTTGCAGCTTGTTACGCCGCTTGCCAGTCCGACGGGCCCGTTGAGGATCAGTTTGCCACCGGTCGGATTGATCCTGAACGTCTTGCCTTGACTCGCGAGCGTGATGGCGCCGTCGACGGTGCGCGTACCGCCCCCGGCGCTATAGAGGGCGGGGCTGTAACCGCCGTTACCGTCGCCCGGGCCGGTGAGGACGAAGTTCTCCTTGGTCGTGACATTGGGGCCGATCGCCACCATGCCACCGTTCGTGTTGTGTCCGGTCGCGTAGATGGCGGTATAGCCGTTCGTCGTGCCCAGGGCGTTGTTGTGGTTGAAGTACAGGCCACCGCGCGTGACAAACGTGTTGCCGTCATAGGTGTTGTCGCCCGACAGCGTCAGGGTGTTGCGTCCCACCTTGTAAACGCCCAGAGCCCCGTTCGCCGTGTCGCCGATCACCGTGCTATACGCGCGGTCTCCGGAGGTCGTGTCGAAACCGATGCACGCGCCGTCCAGGAAATTGCCGGTTCCGAGCATGGTCGCGATGTTGGCGTCGCTGATCGCATTGTAGACCGCGAGTCCGGCGTCCCGCCAGACCTCGTAGCTGCCGGCTGTGTTCCAGCCGGGAAGCGCGCCGGTCGTGGGAATGGAGAGCGCGCCGTTCTGGATGACCGTGCCGCCGCTGTAGGTGTTCGCGCCGGTCAGCGTGAGCGTGTTGGCCCCGACCTTCGCCAGCCTCAGCGCGATGCCGGAAGGATCGGCCAGATCGGCCGCGTATGTCCGGTCGCCGAGCGTCGTGTCGAACCCGCGGTTCGCCCCGTCCGCGAAATTGGCGCTCGCGAAGAGCGCCGCGATGCCGGCGTCCGCGAAACCGTTGCCCACGGCCAGCGTCGCGTTGCTGGCGATCGTATAAAGGCCGGGGGTGTCCCAGCCGGGCAGGGGCGTCAGGCTGCTGATGGCCAGCGTGCCCTCGTCGACCGTTATCCCGCCCGTGAAGGTGTTCGCGCCGGAGAGGCTCAGCGTGCCCGTGCCCGACTTGGTGATGGAACTGGTGCCCGTTCCGTCGGCGATGATCGCGGAGACGGACAGGTCGACCGGCGCGGCCCCGTCGGCCACGATGAACTCGCGGGGGCCGTTGAGAAGGACTCGGCCCGTGCCGCTGATGGTGTTGGCTGCGGTGTTGGGCGCCACGGTGGCCTCGCTGGTGATGTTTCCGGCGAGGCTGATGTGGTTCGAAATGGTCGAGGTGGCGGCCACAGGGATCGTCGATCCGCCGCCGATGGTCAGCCCGCCGGGGCCGATCTGCAGGCTCTGCGTTCCGCTCGTTGTACCGAACGTCCAGGTGCCGCCCCGGTTCACGAGCCTGTTGGCCGTGATGATGGTGGTCAATGCGGCGCCGGCGCTGTTCAGCGTGATGTGGCCCAGCGTATGGGTCAGGGTATCGGTGACCGTGAGCTTTCCGGGCGATCCCGACACAAGGCCCAAATTGACAGTAGGGCTCGCGTTCTGCATGTCCACGTTGGCGACCGTCTCGGATTTGCCTTTGAGATCCCACATGGAGGTGGCGGCTGTCATTGTCACCGTGGCGGTGTCGGCGATCTGCTCGTTCTGCAAGTGGCGCAACTGGCTCGTGCCCGCGCCGATGACGATATTTCCGGCGACGGCAGTGTAGCCGTTGGTCTTGTTCAGCTCGAGTATGCCGTTGGCCACGGCGGTGAGGCCGGTGTAGGTGTTGTCGCGGTTGCCGGTGAGGGTCAGGGTACCGGTGCCGACTTTGGTCAACGCGATCGAGCCGCCGCCCGCGCCGTTCTCGATCACGCCGTCGAAAGTTCCCGAACCGTTGCGAATGCCCACGGTGAACGTCGCCGCGCTGGCGGAGGAACTGGTGATTTTCCGGCTATCAGAGGCCGTGGCGTTGTTGGGCACTGTGCCGCCGTTGGGGTATCCTTCGAGTTTGTCGAGCGCCGGGCTGACGCCCGCCAGATCGACCGTGCCGACGTCCTCGCCACCCGTGGTTCTGGTCGTATTGCTGGGGACATTGCCAATTCTCAAAGTCGCACTCGCGGCCAGCGCGTCGGGGACACCCGGTTTCAGGATGTTATACCGATTCACCCTAACTTCGCCCACATCATTGCTCGCGGCGTTGAGGACCACAGTCCCGCCGTATTGGCATGCCAGAATGCCGCCATTGAGGTCGATGGGGCCATTGGCATTGAAGATCGAGTTGGTCGAGATATGCAGAGCCAATTGTCCTCCGCTCGCCGTGCTCCGCTGGATCGGGCCGATGTTGAGCACGGCGTTTTGTGCGTCGTGGCCGATCCGGTAGGCGGCCGTGCCGGTGAGCGTGATCGTGCCGGTGAGCGTGTTGGTGGTGTTGGCCAAGCAGGTGATGGCCCTCTCCCAACCGCCCGCAGAGCCGTCGCCGGGACCCGCGATGGTGATGGGTTCCGCAAGCGTCACACCGCCCGGGAGAATCAACCGGCCGCCGTCCAAGCGCCCGGTCGAATAAATGACGGTATGGCCGTCCGTCGTGCCCAGGGCGTTGTCGTGGTAAGGGTAGAGGATACCCGAGTTCACGACCGTGACACCGCTATAGGTGTTGTTCCCGCGCAGGTTGCACGAGCCGCCGCCCGCCAGCGTGACGCCGGAAGCGCCGCTCGCGTGGTCGGCGATCGGGCTGGAGATGCCGTAAATGCGCGTCGCATCGGGCGTGGTCAGCACCAGTTCCCGGGTCGGGCCGATGGTGATGACACCGGAGTTCAGCACGAAACTACCGGCGCCGGCGCTTAGGATTCCGTTGGCTGTGAACGAGCCTGTGATGGTGCCTCCTGCTGCGCCGGTGTAGCGCAAGGTGTTGAGCGAGACGCCAGCGGGTATCGCGCCGGGGGCCGCTACGTCGTAGTTCACCGTGCCGGTGGTGTCGGTCACGTCCGCCGCCGTCGCGGCTTCAGTGCCGGTGTAGCCGACCAGGTTGCCGCCGCTCACCGTCACGTATCGCGTGGCGGTGCCGGTGCCGATGCTGGCCCACGGGCCGACGATGCCGGTAGCGTCGTTCACGATTGTGGAGCTGGCCACCGTGCCCGCGCCGGGAAGGCGCAGGGCCGCCCGGTCACCGCGCGTGAACACGGTGGGGCTGACCGTGAGGGTCCGACCGCTTGCGACATTCCAAGCCGTGCTCACGAAGTCCAGCAGGGTCAGGCTCGCGTTGTTGAGGGTCAGGTCCGCCGTGGCGCCGCTCAAGTCGAAGCCCATCATGTCCGTGCGCAGGGTGTTGGCCCCGCCGATGGTCACGTCTCCGCCCGGATTCGCAATTCTAATTCCCAGATAACTCAGGTCTGCGCCCAGTTGAACGCTGTTGGCGCCGGTCACCGTGTTGGTCCACACGGCGATGATATTCGCGTTGGGGAGACCGCCCACCCAACTGCTGCCCAGATTCAGATTGTCTTCGTTGTTGGCCTTGTAACGCACGGTCTGGGCCTGTGCCGCGAAGCCCGCACATATACAGACCGCCGTTAAGAACAGTTTGTTCACTTCATTACGCATGCTCGAACGCCATCTCCGGTTTCTCATAAGGGGCACTCCGATTATTTGCTAATTTTTTATAATTTACTCCTTCATCCAGCCAGATGGAATGTCCCCAAGGCCAAGTAACATATCCCGTAGACGCATTGGAGGCGTTTATCCTTGTGCCCTGCCTTTCAAACAAGCCAAATTTTTGGCACTCAGAAGCAGCCCCTGCGTGTACCCAGGAACCGACGAGCCAATTCCTGTCGGGCACCGGCCGAACGCATCAGCTGCCGGCCGGAGGTGCCTTCAAGCCGTGCCGGCGGCGCCAGTCCGTTATCGAATGGCCGAAGCGTTTCGCGAAGCGGAAGGAAAGATGACTTACGCAGGTGAAGTCACCGCGGTCGGCGATTTCGGAGACGGGGAGGTTCGTTTCCCAACGGGCGCGCAAGTTGTTTTATCACTGTTGTTCGTTTGTGGGCGCATCCCCGTTTCACTTGCTTGCTGGTCCGCGTCGGGCCGTCCGGGTCGGCGCGGGGATGTTCACTTCCGCTTATAACGTAACTGTGACGCCTCCAGAGACAGTTCGGTGACCTCCTCGACGAGGAGTCTGAACTTTTTGTAGGTCTCGACCTCCCTCTTGACGGCGGCGAGATTGTCCG
>Ga0209098_1000739_pt1 | contig 34400 bp, 27 predicted proteins | sample AD_JPNHW1_MetaG_FD_184429 | JGI IMG/M metagenome (GOLD analysis project Ga0209098, IMG submission 184429) | Active sludge microbial communities of municipal wastewater-treating anaerobic digesters from Japan - AD_JPNHW1_MetaG (SPAdes) (version 2) | ecosystem: Engineered > Bioreactor > Anaerobic...
CAGCAAGAAAACGACCAAAACCAAGGTTGAAAAACCTGCAAAAGCTCCTGCAAAAAAAGGGTGCTGCGGTGCAAAGAAAAAATAAACCTGAGTGAAGGAACTCATGAAATTTCAGGCATCAATCAGATTTGGTGCCTGTTTTTTTTTAATTTTAAAAAAAAATTTTTTAATCAAAAATAAAAACAGATTTTAAATATACTCAAATATCTTCTGAAACCCTTTAAAATAGGTACTTACAAAAAAACAGAACCTACAATAATTTGTTAATAAATATGTTTATTTTTTTTATTTTCGATAAAAAAAGAATAGATTGTTTCGTAGTACTTTTATCAAAAATAATTTAAAACCAAATTAAAATGGCAACAACAAAAAAAGTAACAAAAGCTCCTGCAAAAAAAGCTCCAGTAAAAAAAGCTGCTCCGGCTAAGAAAGCTGTTGCAAAGAAAGCTGCTCCTGCTAAAAAAGTAGTTGCAAAAAAAGCTGCTCCTGCTAAAAAAGTAGTTGCAAAGAAAGCTGCTCCTGCTAAAAAAGTAGTTGCAAAAAAAGCCGCTCCTGCTAAAAAAGTAGTTGCAAAAAAAGCTGCTCCTGCTAAAAAAGTAGTTGCAAAGAAAGCTGCTCCTGCTAAAAAAGTAGTTGCAAAGAAAAAGTAAGCAGCGTTTTTGTCTTACTAAAAATTACGACGCCTGTTTTTTCAAACAGGCGTTTTTTTTTATAAACAAAAATTTATAGTCCTACTTTTACTATTTTTGTTTCATGATAATTATTGGTATCACAGGAACCCTTGGCGCAGGAAAAGGAACTATTGTAGAGTACCTCGTCAATGAAAATAATTTTATTCATTTTTCGGTGCGCGCTTTTATCACAAAAGAAATTGTTGCACGCGGGATGGAAATAAACCGCGACAACATGGTGGTTGTTGCCAACGAACTTCGCGCGTTGCACTCCCCTGCATACATTGTTGAACAGCTTTATAACCAAGCGCTGGCTAGTGAAAAAAACTGCATCATCGAAAGCATTCGCACGCCGGGAGAGGTGGAGCTATTAAAACAAAAAGGCGATTTTTTTCTTTTTGCTGTTGATGCAAAACCCGAGATCCGCTACCAAAGGATTAAACTCCGCGGGTCTGAAACTGATTTTATTTCTTATGAGGTTTTTCTTGAAAATGAAAAACGCGAAATGAATTCTGACAATCCCAACAAACAAAACCTGAAAAAGTGTATTGCGATGGCCGATTATTTTTTTGAAAATAACGGAGGCATCAGCGAGCTTCAAAGTAAAATTATGCTCGTGTTAAAAAAAATAGAAAAACATGGCTGAAGAAAAAAAACATGAAAACGAACGTCCCAGCTGGGATGAGTATTTTATGAAAGTGGCCGACACGGTTGCTCAACGCGCCACATGCGATCGGGGGCGGAGTGGTTGTGTCATTACAAGAGACAAACAAATTCTTGTAACAGGGTATGTCGGCTCACCAAAAGGGCTTCCGCATTGCGATGAAGTAGGGCATCTTTTCAAACAGGTTACACATGAAGACGGGCACACTACCAATCATTGCATGCGCACGGTACATGCCGAACAAAACGCCATTTGCCAGGCTGCACGGCGGGGGATTATGCTTGACAAAGCCACACTGTATTGCCGTATGACACCATGCCGGACATGTGCGATGCTTATCATCAACTGTGGCATCGTACGGGTGGTGTGTGAAAAAAAATATCATGCCGGAAGTGAGTCAGAATCGATGTTTGCTGAGGCAGGCGTTGAACTGGTTTATATGAGTGATGAGTTTATGAACTATAGTAATCAATAAAAAAATGAGCAAAGGCTGGAAACCGTTACCGGTAATTTTAAAAATCGTTTTCGTCATTTTGATTTCCCGTGTGTTTTTTTCTGTTTTTTCAATATCCCCATCTTTTGATAACGGGTTTGATATTTTCGGATTCACACTTTATGGCCTGTATGCCGTCAATATTTTTTTTATTTTAAAAACGCTGTTGCCTTTGGTAATACTTGTTTGTATGTATCAGCGATACCGCCACACCTGGATCATTGCGGTGGTATATTTTTTCTTTATGTCCGTGAGCCTGATGTTCACATTGACGAATTCAACAGAAATGCTCCAGAGGATCCTGGAACAAATGCCTGACATGTTTGAGTTGCCAACCGGGATGGATGAAAATGAATTTCAGAAATTGTTACTGATTTCACTTAAGGTTTCGGTGGTATTTTCTGCATTATTTGAATTGGCGATTGCCGTTTTGTTTTTGGTAAAACGAAAATATTTTTCCCGTTTTACATTGGAAGAAAATTTTCCGCCTGAAGAAAAATCATCTTCTTAATTCAAAATTTTCTCCGAGGTAAACCTTACGAACCTGTGGGTCGTTGGCAAGGTCTTCGGCGGTGCCGGCTTTCATGATAGATCCTTCAAACAGCAGATATGCCCTGTCGGTGATGGAAAGCGTTTCATGCACATTGTGGTCGGTAATAAGCACGCCGATATTTTTTGTTTTCAGTTTTGCAACAATCTTTTGAATGTCCTCAACAGCTATGGGGTCAACGCCGGCGAAAGGTTCATCAAGTAAAATAAAATGAGGGCTTACAGCCAGGGCTCTTGCTATTTCTGTCCTGCGCCGTTCACCGCCTGAAAGTGTGATGCCTTTTCCCTTACGTACATGTTGCAATCCGAATTCATCAAGTAATGATTCGAGCCTTTGTTTTTGTTCCGCCTTGCTGAGATTTGTAAATTCCAACACGGCCTTAATATTGTCTTCAACGCTGAGGCCTCTGAATACCGAGGCTTCCTGAGGCAGATATCCGATACCTTTTTTTGCACGCTTATACATGGGCTCGTCGGTGATATCCATTTCGTCAAGATAAACTTTCCCGCTGTTGGGTTTTATCAATCCGACGATCATGTAAAAAGAAGTGGTCTTTCCGGCACCGTTCGGCCCAAGTAATCCAACAATTTCACCCTGGTTCACTTCGAGTGAAACATCTTGCACCACCGTGCGGGACCGGTATTTTTTTATTAGATTGTTGGTTCGTAATATCATGTAATCGTTGATGAAGTAATGCAAAAGTACATTAAAAATTAAACCTGAAGGATACCATGACTATAAATTTATTTGTTCGGGGGTGGTCAAGGTAGTTCAACCGCCAAACGCCATCAATGCGCATGAATTTAAAAATATTTTCAATTGCAACCCCTGCCTCGCTGTATGGGCCCTTGTTCAGAAAATAAACGTTTTCAGGAAAAATATTGTAATCTTTATTTTTACTGGTGATGCTTCCTACCAGGCCTTTGAAATATACCACCTCGCGCCAGCGGAGTTTTTTGATCAGCGGGATGCGGTTCAAAAAGAAACCGTCGAAATGATGCGTGTAATACCAGCTGAAATAGGCATCGCTGACAAATTCATAATAATTCATGGTGTTGAATGCATACTCATCCCACATGTAAGTTTCGTTACCTTCATGGATCTTTAGCAACTGAAAAGGCAGTGTCCCCCAGACTTTTCCGGCGCTGACCATATACCGCGACCAGCCAACAGTTCCGATATTAAACCACTGACGAACGCGGAGGTCAAGCTTATGAAATTCATAGTCGCTGTTGAAGCAGTTTTTGATACCATACGAATATGTCAGGTCTATTATAGGATATTTTGTCCCGATACTCGTCCGCCTGAACGCGCCTGCAATAAATTTTTCATTGTACGCAAAATGCGTTATAAGCTGAACTTCTGAAATGGTGATCACATTTTTGGTGGTAATGTTGTTCCCTTCCACAAATTTAAAGGCCGACTCTCCTTTCAAAGGGTATAGCACACGATACCTCAGAAATAAATCATTATAAAAACCCATGAACCAATCTTTTTCAAAAAAGAAGTATAAATCTTTTGCCATCGTGAGCTTTTCTGATTTATTGCGTGAGAGCAACCCCCTCAGAATATAATCTTCGCTGAAGGCATTTGAACTCTGGCCCAGTTGTTCGATATCGTATTTGTAACTCACACCGAGTATGGTATGTGGGTTTCTGCTGAACATATAATAGGCGGTACCGCCAAATTTAAAAGCATCATCGGCAGTGCCATAAGCCCCATGAAGCATCAATTGAAATTTTCTGCTGAATTTGGTACTTGTCCGGAATCCCAGCCTGTAACGCTGCCCCTCCACCTGGTTCATACTGAACATCTGTAACAGCGGGCCAATATCCAAAATCCCCATGTGGATATAATTTCCCAGTATGGCCTCTCCTATCCCTTTGTAAAGCTTGAAGGCTTGTAAAGATTTTACAGTATCCACCAGCGCATATATTTTCTTCTCGTCTTTGGTAAGTTCTACCGGCCTGATTTTTTCCCAGTCTTCTTCTTTTTTGTCAACGGCGCTGTCCGAAACCACTATGGCTTCCGGATTATTATAGAACTTTGGGTCTTTCGGCTGGTTGATCAGAAAATTATTATAGGTCGTATTTTTGTGAAGATAGATCCCAATGATGTTGCTTGAGTTTTCCGTAAGGTTGAGGTCGGCAATCATAAAATCTTTTACCGGCATCCAGTATTGGTTGTCTACCAGGGTAAATTCCTGATCGAATAAAATTTCATTTATGATGTTGATGTTAGCGTCCTTCACAACCTTCATATCAACTTTCACCACGCCATAGGTGGTGTCATGGATCCAAAGGTTGCCTGTGTAAGTAAGTTCCTGCGAACGGCGTGGCTTGAACATGAGGTGGTAGCACCAGCGGTTACCGATGTATCCGCTGTCAACCAGGTAATACTTATAATACGACAATCCAAAATTCGCTATCGGGCTGACAAAGTTTTTTTCAAAAAGCTCATTATAGTTATCATAGATGTTCATTTTAATATAGGTGTCTCCCAAAAACTGAGTCAGCGTTTTATTTTCCATACCCGAAAAACGGCTGGCCTTCATGATTTCGCGGTATTTCTTGGGGTCTTTGCGAAAATAGATGTCGGACATGGATTCAGAAAAAAATACCGGCAGATAAACCTTGCCATTGATGACCGAGGTGTCAGAACTCTCGAACACAAATTTAAACGGACGCAGCAGGATGTTGTTCTGCAGTTTTTCTGAATAATTATTGGCATCGATCTGAACCTTGGTATAGGCCTCGTATTGAAAGTAATCAAAAAACTCGCGGTTATTCTTTTCTTTGTTATTAATGACTTTTTTCAATAAGATTTCAGCCGGGTTTTCACCGGGTAAAATTACAGCTTCCCTGAGTTCAAAAGAGGCCGGCGCCAATTCAAAATCCACATACTGAAATCTGTTTTTTATCACCGGTTTTTTCTTGGTGACATATCCCATATATTGTGCTGTAAGGGAGTCTTTGGCAAGCTTTGTTTCAATGGAGAATTTTCCGTCAAAATCAGTTACAGTTTGTACGCCGGTGCCCGCAAAATAAATATTTACAAAAGGAATGGGGTCTTTGGTCGTGGCGTCAATTACGGTGCCCATGATTTTTGTAGTTTGTGATTGGCCATAATTAATGAATGGTGTCAACAAACATAAGGAAAAAAAAATGTGAATTTTGATTTTAAAAACCATAGTTATCAAAACGCAAATATAATAAAAACAGTTATTTCGGCTGTTTTTTTATACCTGTTCCGGTGATATTGGCCATGCAAAACCTCATTATTTGTGCCAGCGCAGGTCATTCGGTATTAATGGCGTCCGAACGCGTCCGGGAGCATAAACAAGCCATGAAACCTATTCCTTTTCCAGTTCTTCCCAAAACTCCAGCGCCCTCCGGGTATGCGGGATCACAATGGAGCCTCCGACAAGGTTGGCAATCGCAAAAATCTCAAACAACTCTTCCCGGCTAAGGTTCTGCTCGTGACATTTGATCAGATGGTATTTGATGCAATCATCGCAACGCAGTACCATGGATGATACCAGCCCAAGCATTTCTTTGGTTTTTGCCGGTATTGCTCCGTCAAGATAAGCATTGGTGTCCAGGTTGAAAAAACGCTTTATTACCAGATTGTCGGACGATAATAGTTTTTTATTCATTTTGCTGCGGTACGCATTAAAGTCTATCAATTTGTCTTTCATATGGTTACAATTAAAAGTGCCGTTAAAAATATTTTTACAATAATAAAGCCCCGATAAAGGCGAATAATTTAATTTTGTCGTGATTTTTTCAAAATTAATATTTTTTTCTACACTAAATAACCTCATTTCCATGTATAAGATCAGCAAACACCCGATTCTGGAAGTCAAAGACACTCCCAAAGTAAAATTTAAATACGAAAATAAAACCATTGAAGGCCCGTGCGGTTTTACTATTGCAGCCGCCTTGCACCAGGCGGGATTCCCTGTGCACAGCCACAGCCTGAAAAACCGTGAACGCAGCCTCGAATGCGGAATCGGAAAATGCGGCGCCTGTGAGATGCTGGTTGACGGAAAAATTAAAAGGATCTGCATAACCCTGGTTGATGACATTAAAGAAGTGCGTGAAATCCCGAAAGATTACACGCCCGAGATTATTCCTCCGCAAACAGATAAAGCCCACGATGTATACAAGACGGATGTGGTCATTATCGGCGCCGGCCCTGCAGGTTTGGCCTGCCGCGAAGAACTGAACAAACACAACATTTCAAATATCGTCCTCGACAACAACGACAAGATCGGCGGGCAGTTTATTATGCAAACACACCAGTTTTTCTTCTTTGAAAAAGAAAAAAAATTCGGAGGTATGCGTGGATTTGATATCGCCACTACCCTTGCCGGCGAAAATCACGACGGTATCATGCTCGATTCCACTATTTGGGATATTCTCGAAGGCAAACGCGTTGCTGCAAAAAATCTGAAAACCGGTGATATCTTTTTTGTTGATGCCGAATACCTTGTTGTTGCCACAGGCGCCGTGCCTTTCATGCCGGCATTTGAAAACGACGATCTTCCCGGCGTTTATACCGCAGCCGTGGTCCAGAAAATGATGAACAACGAGTTTACACTGCTTGGTAAAAATGTTTTGACGGTAGGAGCCGGCAATATCGGATACCTTACCTCGTACCAGCTGATGCAGGCTGGCGCCCAGGTCAAAGCCATCATCGAAGCCATGCCGCACGAAGGCGGGTTCCCCGTGCAGGCAAACCGCGTCCGGAGGCTTGGGATACCTGTGATGTTATCGCATATTCTCATCAAAGCCTTGCCTAATGAAAAACACGACGGTATCGTGGGAGCGGTCATTGCAGAATGTGAAAACTTTAACCCGATACCGGGAACGGAAAAAATCATTGAAGGTATTGACGCTATAAATATTTGCACCGGGCTTGTTCCTGATGACCAGCTATTAATAAAAGGCAACGAGATATTTGGACGTAACTGTTTTGGAGCCGGAGATGCCATTCGTATTGGCGAAGGCACCAGCGCGGTGGTCCGCGGCAAACAAGTCGCTTTTGAGATTCTCAATGAGATGGAAGAACGATTTGATTACGACGAGTATCTTGCTACATCCAAGGAATATATTGACTCACAGCAGCATCCGGTGCGCGTGATCCAGGAGCCCTACCTCCCCACTTCGGAACGTATGGAAGCAAAACCGTTTGTACAGATTGACTGCCTGTATGGCTTCGCCTGTAACCCATGCGAATTTGCCTGTCCGCACGGCGCCATCACCAAAACCTCTACCAGCACCGTTCCCCAGATTGATTTCGAAAAATGTATCGGTTGTATGGATTGTGTTTACCAATGTCCGGGACTGGCCATATTCGGTTACAGCCTGAAAAAAGACTGGCTGTTCCTGCCTGTGGAATATCATGTGGAAGAAAATGCGCCGGTATTTTTAGTTGATAACAACGGGAAAAAACTGGGCGAAGGCATCATCGAAAAAGTTTTGAAAAAACCCAATAAGACCAATGTTGTAAGAGTAAAATCACTGTCGCTTCACGGGGAAGCCTTGACCACGGTACGTGGCTTTATTGTTAAAGAAAATTTTCCTTCAAAAATTGATTTTCAGAAAGCCGAAAAAGCCAAACCGCTTGAAAAATACATTTGCCATTGCGATGATGTAACGCTGACAGAAATTCTCAACGTTATAGGCGACCGCAAGTTTATTTCGGTGGATGAGATCAAACATACTACACGCCTTGGCATGGGGGCCTGCCGTGGAAAAAGATGCATCCGCAGGCTGAAGCAGTTATTGCGAAATTATGATATTTCGGTGGTTGGAGAAGCTACTCCCCGCGGGCCATTGGCGAACCAGGTAAACTTTGGGGAGTTATACCCGAAAAAAGTTGCCGAACATGTTCATGTAAATAACAACGGTAAACAACCGGAAGTTATTAAGGTCGCTTCCTTTGTGGCCGGCGGCGGGATCGGCGGCAGCGCGTTGTTCCGTTATCTGGCAGAAGCAGGATTAAAACCCGTGCTGGCGAATTTTGGAAGAGGTTCGTCATGGAGAAACATTGCCGGTGGCCGTCCGGCATTCAGCCTTCCCGAAATGGCCGATATCGCCCAGCACAATCTTCAGATTTTTAAGGACCTTCAGAAAATAAAAAATATCGACTATCATCAGACACGGTACGTAACGTTTGCCCACGACGAAGCCATGTATAAAGTTTTAGAAGATTCGATGTCCTGGTCAGACGCATACATGGTTGCCCCCAAAGATTTTACAAAAACGATTTCACCCCTTATCAATCCGAAACTGGATAAATACCTGGGTGCACAGATCTCAAATAATTGCTGGCAGGCAACGCCGGGGCGTGTGATCGACCTGATCCGCCGTTTAGGAATAGACAATGGTGGAACCATTCTCGAAGACTGCCAGATGGTCAACATCACCAAGGAAGGAAAAACCTTTAAAATCATTGTCCGCAATCATGAACAAAAATATGTTGAGTATCATACGGATGTTTTTATCAATGCTTTAGGTTACGGTGGTGAAAAGTTTGCCAAAATGCTTGGCATAGACACTGGCCTGTATGCCGTTAAACATCAGGCCTTTATCACACGACGTCTCCCTATGATGGGACTCGATGGAAATCCGCTGGATATGCTTATCGACCGTCGCCGTTATAAGGGTTTTGTTGCCGTTTATGGTCAGCAACTGGCTGAAACCGGTCAGATCATCGGATGTGCCTCCCCGGCTGTTGATGCGCAGGAAGCCGAAAAAAACGTTAAAATAAATTCAAAAGAATTTCTGGAAATTGCGACAGAAATTTTTATTGATTGGGTTCCCCAGCTTTCATCAGTTGGTTTCCAGGCGGTCTGGGCCGGGTATTATGTCGAACCACGGATGATTATCGACACGGAACTTGGATTATTCCTTGGTTTGCGAGGACAAGGATTTATGCTTGGTCAGTACCTGGCAAAATTGTATGTCGACGCCCTTACCGGGAAAAAAGTTCCGGAATATTTCACCCGCTTGAACTTTAATGGTGATGGACTGCCGGAAAAAGCATTCAAATAAGCATAAATCGTTGATTTAACGGTCATTTTTATCTGAATTGTTTTTGTTATAAAAAAATGTTATAACTTTGCAAACTTTTTATTCTTTGCAGAAAGTGAATTATTTGGATCAATACATATTAGATTTTTCAGGACTGGAGGATGGTACTCATCATTTTGAGTATGCTGTCGGAATGGAATTATTTCGTGAGTATGATTTTCGCGAGATTAATGACTGCAACATGCTGGTTCATATAGAAATGAACAAACAGCCTGATATGCTTGAGTTAAAATTTGCTTTCAGCGGGTATGTGTTGTGCGAATGCGACCGCTGCCTGGAAGAATACAAGCAACCGCTTTCCGGTAATGAAAGGCTTCTGGTAAAATTTGGCGACAAAACGGATGAACCCGATGATAATATTATGATCGTGCCGGTTCAGGAACACCAAATCAATCTGAGCCAGTTTATCTATGAAAGCATCGTATTAATGCTTCCGGTTCGAAAGGTTCATCCTGAAGATAAAAACGGCAAAAGCGACTGCAACCCGGAAGTAATAAAAAAACTCAAAGAATTAAACCATCAGAAAAAAAATAACGATCCCCGTTGGGATGAATTAAAGAAAATAACATTAAAAAATTAATATTATGCCACATCCAACACGAAGGTTTTCAAAAACCAGAACCTTGAAAAGAAGAACTCATGACAAAGCAAAAGATCCTACTGTAGCTGTTTGTTCCAATTGCGGAGCACCTGTTGTTTACCACAGGGTTTGCCCGGAATGTGGTTACTATAAAGGGAAACCAGCCATAGAAAAGACTGAAACAGAAAAAAAGAAATAGGTTTCTAAGTTTTTGAATTTATTATCTTAAATCTAGTATTATGTCTCAGATCAGGGCTGCAATCACTGGCGTCAGCGGCTATGTGCCGGACTACGTTCTTACAAACGCAGATCTCGAAAAAATTGTAGACACCAACGACGAATGGATACGTTCGCGGACAGGTATTCTCGAGAGGCGGATTCTGAATGAAGAAGGAAAAGGCTCCTCTGATCTGGGCGCAGAAGCTGTCAGGGCTTTATTAACAAAGACGGGGACCAGGCCGGAAGATGTTGACCTTCTGGTTTGTGCCACTGTTACCCCCGACATGCAGTTCCCGGCCACAGGAAATATTATCTGTGACAAAACAGGGATCAAGAATGCTTTCAGTTTTGATATGAATGCCGGTTGTTCGGGTTTTGTGTTTGCACTTGCTACTGCATCCAAATATGTAGAAACAGGCCAATGCAAAAAAGTTATTGTGGTCGGCGCTGAAAAGATGTCTTCCATAGTGGATTATACCGACCGTGCCACGTGCATTATTTTTGGCGATGGCGCTGCCGCCGTTTTACTTGAGCCCACCACCGAAGAATTTGGTGTTATGGATTCGTTCATGCAGGCTGACGGAAGCGGACGGATACACTTGCATCAAAAAGCCGGCGGGTCATTAAAACCAGCCAACCATAAAACTGTTGACGCACGTGAGCATTTCATTTACCAGGAAGGACAGCCTGTTTTTAAAGTTGCGGTCGTTAAAATGGCCGATGCGACTGAAAAAATCATGAAACGCAACAACCTGACTATCGATAACCTGAACTGGCTGGTACCTCATCAGGCAAACCTGAGAATCATTGAGGCTACGGCACGCCGGATCGGGATCGACAGCAATAAAACCATGATCAATATCCAGAAATACGGCAATACTACAGCAGCCACAATTCCTTTATGTTTATGGGAATGGGAATCCAAACTGAAAAAAGGCGACAATATTGTTCTTGTAGCATTCGGCGCCGGATTTACCTGGGGCTCTGTGTACCTGAAATGGGCCTATAACGGGAACTAGTTTTTCACAGATACCTAATAAGGATAAACAAAAAGGGCGGCAGTTTTTTGAAACTGCCGCCCTTTTTATTCTGTCTAAAAATTCTAGTTCTTCAAAATTTTTCCAGAGATGTTTTCTTCACCTGTCCCAATCCGGTACAGATATAATCCGGCAGGAACATTAAACTCATGGCGGTTGACAGCATTTTTCTGCAGATCAAATTCAGCAACAAGCTGGCCGTTCATATTGTATAATTGTAACACAGCATTAATTAAAGAGCTGGTTTCCATATCAGCAACAAGTGCGTTTTCAGAAAAATACACCTTAACGTCATCTGAATTATTCGTCTGGATCCCGGTTACATCAGTTACGATGATTTGTACTTCGTCCGAAGTTACAGGCAGACCATTGATCACACTCTGGCATACCACATAAAAAGTACCCGGGGTGTTAAACAATGGAATATAAGACAACGCGGTTTCTGCTGGTGAAAACGAGGTATAAGGCCCGCCCGTGGTGGTGGTAAATAACCACTCGCGTGAACTTCCGGCCGGGTTTTCTGTAACATCGATCTGGGTTCCGGCTACGGTCATATCAATATTTTGGGTGGTTGCAGGTGATACAGAATTATCCACCACATCAATCTGAACTTCTGAGGAAGTAACGGTTATACCATCAGGAAAATTAGATTCACAAACAACGAAACGGCTTCCATAAGTGGCAAAAGCCGGTGTAAATGTAACGCCTGTTTCAGCAGGTGTAAAAGAGCTATAAGGGCCACCTGAAGTGGCGCTGTATTTCCATTCGCGTGAAAGGGCCGTACCAACTTCTGTGGCTGAAATTGAAGTACCGTTTGTGCCGGCTTCAATGGTTTGCAGTGCAGTTGGAGCAACCGAATTCGAAGCCAGGTAAATTTGCAGGTCGCTTCCGTTGTCGGCTGCTGTAAGGACATAGTCTGAAGAAACAACCCTAACACGATATCCGCTTCCGGTTGCTGTTCCGGCAGGAATGGTTCCCGTTATGGTGCCGGAAGCGGTTGTAGTCAAGGTTCCCAAAGTAACAGGAGCAGCAAACGAACCGGTTGCATCTGATAATTGAGCCGTAACAACATTTCCGGCATTCATGGTTCCTGTTAAGGTAAAAGGAATGCTTATAGAAGCCGCCTGTAAATCAGAAACATAATAAGGGCTTGTGGTAATAGTTCCGGTTGTTAATATGGGGTTGTAAAAAGCCTTCATGCCGTCCACCCAAAGTTTACTTCCGCTGCTACCACCAGTTTGATTTCCGCTGCTTGTCATACTTATAAGGATATACTCTGGAGTCCTTGAATCAAAATATGTCAAAGGAATTGAGAATTTTTTCCAGCTAGAAACAGTATTTGTTGGTGTGAAAAATGTTCCACTGGCGATTTTATTTATCGTACTATCAGGGTGGTTACCATTTACAGGTGTTTCGGGATCATAATAGTTTCCGACATGCAGAAAAACTCCAATTTTTCCATAATCGCTACTAACCGATTCATAGCGATAATATCCAATAATACTATCAGGTCGGCCATTAAAAGTTGAACCAAAAATAGAATCGTTTTTAATGGTGTGTGTATATCCTTCTGATTTACTAGTTGAAGGAGCCTCTATTTTACCGCTTGTACAAGAACCATTAACAATAATTGTAATAAAAATAATAGTAATCGATTTTGTTTCAATTCTTACACTATATAATCCATCGTACGGATTATTTGTTTCTCTAAAACAAGTTTGTGGACCGCTTGATGCCTGCCCTCCACCCGTTTTATTTGAGCTCCAGTGACTTGGCTCTTCTGTACTTGATCCTACATTTTGCCAGTCTTCAAAACTGCCATTATGTATTTGTAATATTTGCGCATTCAATGTTCCGCCTATTCCTAATAGAAATAAGCCGGCAAAAAGCAAAGTTTTCAGTTTCATAGTTTCTAGTTTTAAAAAAATAAAGCGGCAAAAGTATAGTTTTTTTTTCAAACCGGCCCCATATATCATAATATTGAAATAGATAGAACTACGCTAAGCATATCAATACCAATGACAACCGAGCATAAAAAAATTAAATTTTCAAATTAATTGTTTTCGTTAGAATTTAATTTTTTTATCCATTGGGTTAAAAAATCAAGAACCTCAGGTGAAAAGGTTTCTTCAATATTTATATATTCGGATGGAGAGCCGGTGGCCGCATGCTGAAACAAATGGTTCAGGCCTTCAAATTCTTTAACGGTAAAATCCTTGTTCCCCGCTTTGGTAAGATATTTTTTTATAGCTGCAAGGTTTTCAGCCGGCGGCACCTGCAAGTCTTTGCTGCCGTTCAATGCCAGCACAGGGCACGAGATTTTTGTCAGTACGTTTTTCGGGTCGTAACTAATAAAATACCTGAACCACGGCGCCAAGATCTGATAAACGCTTTGGATAAGTGCTTTTTTATCAACACCAATGTTTTTGATGGTTTCCGGGCTCAACGTGTTCCAGTAATCGTCAATAAGTTTTCGCATTTTATCGGCAGCTTTTTTGTCATCCTTTTCTTTAATGGCTACATCGTACAGCTTTTTGTTGAGCTTGTTGTTTTCCTTGATTTCATTTTCGGAGGTGCTGTCGGCACGGGCGATCAACGCCGATTGAAGTAATAGTATGTCTTTACCTTTCAGTCCGGGCCCCGCAAGCATTACAATAAATGCAACATCCTTGTTCCTCGACGCCACCATTGGGGCAATAAGCCCTCCTTCACTGTGGCCGATGATGCCGATTTTACCTGAATTTATCCGTTTGTCATGTTGCAGGAACTTAAACGCCGCTTCGGCATCATCCGCAAAATCAGCCGTGGTTGCTGTTGAAAAAACACCTTTTGATTTTCCTATGCCGCGGTCATCATAGCGTAAAACGGCGATTCCATTCTTTGTGAGATAGTCTGAAATAACAAGAAATGGTTTATGCCCTAACAGTTCTTCGTCACGGTTCTGAGGCCCTGAGCCGGTAACAAGCACAACTGCTGTAAAATTACTGCCCGATGAAGGCAGTGTCAGCGTTCCTGAAAGAGAAATTCCTGCTTTATCATTGGTAAAAGTTATTTCTTCCTCCGTGTATGGAAATGGTTTTTTAGGCTCCTGCGGGCGGAGAAGTTCCGGAAGTTTTTCCACACGCAACAAGGTGAGAGGGAATTTGCGCCCCTGAATAAAAAATCCCTTCAATGAATCATTTTCTTTTGTCACTATTCCTTTGAATGAGGCGGAAATTTCTTTTGAAACTATTTTGAGAGTGTCATCCGCGAATTCTGTTTTATCCACCCTGATATTCATGACGCCCTGATCAGGACTCATAAGTTTTGAAATTAATGTTCCTGAAGAATCCGAAACCAATAAGCCGATACGCATTTTTGCAACCCCAACATCCAGCGTACCCAACCAGCTTCCGGCAACTCTATTAAAACCTGGTTGAGCCATCCCGGCAAATGACGCAAGAAACACCAGAAAAACAAAAAATAATTTTTTCATTATGTAAAATGTTTAAAGGACAAAAGTACATCAGAACAGATAATATTGGTATTATTTCAGGAAAACTGTAATTTTGTATATCTGAAATGATCAACCGTTGACAATAAAACCATATAAAAGCGCCCTGAAAGTTCAGGAAGGTATCGACCAGCCTTCTGCCGTCAACAAAGACGCAGTTTCGCGCCTGAAGCTGAAAAAATCTACGGAGTTGCCGGCTCAAAAGCTGATCGATGGCATTTTATCAGGGAACAGAACCCTTCTAAGCAAAGCCATCACGTTGATCGAAAGCACGCTTCCGGAACATCAGCTTTTAGCACAACAGATATTGGAAGGATGCCTCCCTCATTCGGGCAATTCGCTGCGGATAGGGTTTACCGGCGTCCCCGGTGTTGGTAAAAGCACCTTGATTGAAGCATTGGGGACATTTGTCACCAAACGAAAATACAAACTGGCGGTATTGGCTATTGACCCAAGCAGCTATCGTACCAAGGGCAGTATTCTGGGAGACAAAACGCGTATGGAAGAGCTTTCGGCTGATCCTAATGCATTTATACGGCCGTCTCCTTCAGCCGGAACATTGGGCGGCGTCGCCCGGAAAACATGGGAAACCATTATCCTTTGCGAGGCCGCGGGTTTTAACGTCATCTTTGTGGAAACTGTTGGCGTTGGACAATCAGAAGTGCTGGTTCATTCTATGGTTGATTTCTTTCTGCTGCTGATGCTGGCAGGAGCCGGTGACGAACTGCAGGGAATAAAAAGGGGCATCATGGAAATGGCCGATGCCGTGGTGATAAATAAAGCCGATAGTGATAATATCCACAAAGCCGAAATGGCAAAATCAGAATATCAAAAAGCCTTAAATCTTTTTCCTCCGCCTTCTTCGGGCTGGCAGCCAAAAGTTACCACATGTTCGGCACGCGAAAACACCGGAATAAAAGAACTGTGGAAAATTATTGACGACTACCACCGTTTTACGGAGCAAAACGGATACTTTTACGGAAAACGAACCGAGCAGTCCCTCGCGCGTATGCATTATGCGCTTAAGGAACAATTGTTCTCTGATTTTTATAAGAACAAAAAAATTGAAAACAAAATCAGAACCATTGAAAAAAATATTGCTAATAACACAATAAGTTCATATATTGCAGCCCGCGAACTAGTTGAACTGTATTATGATTCGTTGAAAAAAACCGAATAAAATAAAAAAAAATAACGACCAAATAAATTGAACTGTTGCTGCGTTAATAATTTAATTGTATTTTTGTTTAACTAAATAAATTATCGCCATGAAAAAACTGAAAATTTTAAGTCTTTCACTTGTTGCCTTGTTTGCGGCAAGTTTAATCATTTATTCTTCATGTAAAAAAGAAGATGATGACGATCAGGAATACAGTTATCGCGCTGCCCAGGATAATTCAATAGCAGAAGCAGCCTTCAACCGTTGTTATTCGGAGATTCAAAAAGCCTCACGTCAGGTGGGCGCTAAAAGCACCAATGACACTATTGCCGGATGCCCTACTTTATATATCAGCAGTTCCTGGCCAAAAACCCTGACACTTGATTATGGTGATAGTTGTGTTTGTAACGACGGCGTAATCCGTAAAGGACAGATCATCACAGTACTGACCGGCCTTTATGTTGACTCCAATTCTGTGGCAACCTCCACATTTAATAATTTTTATGAAGTAATTAATGGTGTGGAACACCACATCACAGGAACCCAGACCATCACAAATTTAGGGCATAACGGCCAGGGACATCCTGTTTTTTCTGTTGATGTACAAAATGCAAGTGTTTCTTTTGCAGAAGGAACCATTAACTGGACCTCACAAAGGCAAAACGAATGGGCCGCCGGTTTCGACACCTATTTAAATCCCTGGGATGATGAATATGCCGTTTCCGGCTCTGCCAATGGGACCGATATTAATGGCGCCGCATTCAGTGTAAATATCACATCACCCTTATACTGCAAATTCTGCCTGTCGCTTTACCGCTGGGTGATTACTTCCGGAGCTCTGGATATCGTAAACCCGGGATACCCCAACATTACTGTGGATTATGGAAATGGCGATTGCGACCTCATCGTTTATGTTATTATAAACGGCACCACATATACTATTGTGCTTACATAAAAATATTTAATCAATTGAAAGCCTGTTGCGGAATCCTGCGGCAGGCTTTTTTAATGCGCTGGCCATGAAAAAAATCCTGCTTATTGTTATTATACTCATAGTTTTGTATGCCCTGATTTGCGTCTGTGTTTATTTTTTTCAGAAATATGTGATTTTTCAACCGCAAAAAGGCTCATCACCTCCTCCTGGAGACCTGAACATTTCCGAATTATGGATTCCGACCTCAGACGGGCAAAAATTACATTCCTGGTGGATGCCTACAGATTCAGCGGAATATACCATTTTGTTTTTTCACGGTAATGCCGGAAACATTTCGCGGGGCGAAAAACGCATGCGGCTTTTCAGAGAAATGTGCTGCAACGCACTTGCCATCGACTATCGCGGTTACGGCATCAGCAGTGGCACCATAAAAAAAGAAGAAGATATTTATGAAGATGCTGCTGCTTCATGGCAATACCTTACGCAACAGCTTGGGGTTCCGGAACAGAACATCATCATCTGGGGCTGGTCGCTGGGTGGAGCCGTGGCGGTGAACCTGGCACAACATAAAAAATGCCATGCACTGGTTATGGAATCTACCTTTTACAACCTTGATCAAATGACCGGGAAGTGGTATATGTTTTTACCAAAAAAATGGCTGATGAGGTATCATTTTACTTCGGATGAAAAACTAGCCAACATTGTTGTCCCCATTTTATTTACTCATAGTAAAACGGATGAAACAGTTCCTTATGGCCAGGGGGTGCGGTTGTTTGAAAAATTTTCCGGAACAAAAAAATTTATCGAGATCTCGAAGGATCATAATCACGGAATTTTTGACTCACAGGATGTGTTTATTGCAGAAGCAAAACAATTTTTGAATTTATAATCGGATTTATTAGTTTTGTAAAATAAAGCCGCATGCCTACATATCTGGTAGTATGAAAATAATTAAACAATAATATGAAAACCTTAAAAATCTTAATTACCATATTATCACTTGCAACCATGGTTGCTTGCCGGCCAAACCAGGCTGATGAAGAACGCGAAAAAAAGAAAGAAGACTCTTTGATGGAGATTGAAAGAAACAATGCGCTCAATAATGCCGACAAATTATTACAGGCTCAGGATTCAATTGATGCCTTAAATGATACTGTTGTTCCGGAAAAGAAATAAGCATACAGCGGTTTAGTTTTTTATTGCTGAATAAAATTTTTTACGATATAAAAGCGAATGCTTTTTTAATCGTATTCATTCTTTTTTTACAAAATAAATCATTAAATTCGCAACCTGAAATGAGCAAATAATAAATAATAGTCATATAATCAGCAATTTAATAGGAAAAATTGAAATGGAAAAAAAATCAAAATTTATCACTTGTGATGGTAATTATGCAGCAGCATACATTGCTTATATGTTTACTGAAGTAGCATGTATTTACCCTATTACGCCATCTTCGAACATGGCAGAAAATATTGATGAGTGGGCCGCCGCCGGAAAAAAGAATATTTTCGGAGAAACGGTTAGCCTATCCGAAATGCAATCAGAAGCCGGCGCTGCCGGAGCCTTACACGGTGCACTTCAGGCAGGATCGCTTGCCGCTACTTATACAGCTTCACAGGGGTTGCTGCTGATGATCCCGAACATGTATAAAATTGCCGGTGAATTACTCCCGGGTGTATTACACGTATCTGCACGCAGCCTTGCCGCCCAGGCATTATCAATTTTCGGCGACCACAGCGACGTGATGGCTTGCCGTAACACCGGTTTTGCCATGCTCGCCACCGGCAGCGTTCAGGAAATTATGGATATTGCTGGTGTGGCCCATTTTACAGCCCTCAAATCCAGAGTGCCCTTCCTGCATTTCTTCGACGGATTCCGTACTTCACACGAAATTCAGAAAGTGGAAGCTCCTGCTATGGAAGATATGGAAAAACTCCTCGACAAAAAAGCATTAAAGGAATTCCGCGACCGTGCCCTTAATCCGGAACATCCTGTTACACGCGGTACCGCCCAGAACCCGGATATTTACTTCCAGTCGCGCGAAGCTGCCAACAAATACTACGATGCCGTTCCCGACATGGTCGAAAACTATATGAACGAAATGGCCAAGATCACCGGCAGGGAATACCACCCATTTACTTATTATGGTGCAAAAGATGCCGAAAATATTGTGGTGGCCATGGGATCCATTACCGAAACCCTGAAAGAAGTCATTGATTATCTTATGGCTAAAGGCGAAAAAGTAGGTTTAATTTCGGTACACCTCTATCGTCCTTTTTCAGAAAAATATTTCATGAAGGTCTACCCGAAAACAGCAAAAAGAATTACGGTTCTCGACCGCACCAAAGAAATCGGTGCCAACGGCGACCCTCTTTATCTTGATGTCCGGGATCTCTTCTACAACAAACCCGGCGCCCCGATGATCGTTGGCGGAAGATACGGGCTGAGCTCAAAAGACACCACCCCCGCCATGATGGTTTCTGTTTTTGAAAACATGAAACTGAACGAACCGAAAAATCAGTTTACCGTGGGTATCGTGGATGACGTTACCTTTAAATCACTGCCGTTGTCACCCGAAATCAGCGTTACCCCCAAAGGAACATACGAAGCCAAGTTTTACGGCATCGGATCAGACGGCACGGTCGGCGCCAACAAAAATTCAATCAAGATCATCAGCGAAACCACCGATAAATATTGCCAGGCTTATTTTGCCTATGACTCGAAAAAATCGGGCGGTATTACCGTATCTCACCTTCGTTTCGGCGACAAGGCGATCAGGGCGCCTTATCTGGTAAACACACCGGATTTTGTTGCCTGCCACGTCCCGGCATACCTCGAAAAATACGATATGCTGAAAGGCCTGAAAAAAGGCGGTACCTTCCTGTTGAACAGTATCTGGGATGCGGAAGAAACCAAAAAACACCTGCCGAATAATATAAAGAAGTACCTCGCGGCCAACGATATTAAATTTTATATCATCAACGCCACCAAGATCGCTGAGGAGATCGGATTAGGAAACAGAACGAATACCATCACGCAGACCGCATTTTTCAAAGTATCCAACGTGATACCTTTCGATCTGGCTGTGAACCATATGAAAAAAGCCATCGAAAAAACCTATGGCAGAAAAGGCGAAGAAATCGTAAAAATGAACATCGCTTCCATTGATAAAGCTGTTGAAGGTGTTGTTGAAGTAAGCGTACCTGCCGACTGGAAAAACCTTCCGGATGACGTGGCCCACGATGATAAAAACCTTCCCGATTTCATTAAAAATGTATTCGCACCGATCAATGCCATGAAAGGCGACGACCTTCCGGTGAGCGCATTTTTAAACAGGGAAGACGGAACATTTCCATCAGGTACTACCCGTTACGAAAAAAGAGGTGTTGCCGTACATGTGCCCGAATGGATCCCGGAAAATTGCATCCAGTGCAACCAGTGTGCTTTTGTTTGCCCTCACGCTGCCATCAGGCCATTCCTGCTGAACGAAAACGACGTGAAAAACGCCCCGGCAAATACCAAAACACTGAAAGCTGTCGGAAAAGAGTTAGACGGATTACAATTCCGCATGCAGGTTACCGTGCTTGACTGTACCGGTTGCGGCAACTGTGAAGATGTTTGTCCTGCAAAAGTCAAGGCGCTGGTAATGAAACCGCTGGGAACACAGGAAGCCGAAATAGAACGTTATACCTATATGGAGGAAAAGGTTGGATACAAAACATCCAATATTGATATTTTTAAAATTTTCAAAAACAGCCAGTTTGCACAACCCTTATTTGAATTTTCGGGCGCTTGTGCCGGCTGCGGTGAAACCCCATACATTAAGCTCATCACCCAACTCTTTGGCGAAAGAATGATCGTAGCTAACGCTACAGGATGTTCTTCCATTTATGGCGGATCAGCGCCTGCTACCCCTTATTCCGTTGCAAAATCAGGAAAAGGTGTCGCATGGGCAAACTCACTCTTTGAAGATAATGCCGAATATGGTTACGGAATCGAAACCGGTGTCAGAAAACTTCGCCAACGTATAGAAAGGTTGATGAAAACCGGGCTGGAATCAGACCTTCCGGCCGAAACCAAAGAAGCGTTCAAAGCATGGCTTGATGGCATGAACAACGCTGAAGCCTCTGATGCTGCTGCGAAAAAAGTGATCCCGCTGATTGAAAAATCCGAAAATCCTATTGCAAAACAGATCTTTGAACTTAAAGATTACCTGGTAAAGAAATCAGTATGGATCTTTGGCGGAGACGGCTGGGCTTATGATATCGGTTATGGCGGACTTGATCACGTGCTTGCTTCAGGTAATGATGTGAATGTGCTGGTCCTCGATACCGAAGTGTATTCAAACACCGGCGGACAGGCATCCAAATCCACACCGATTGCGGCTGTTGCAAAATTTGCAGCCGCCGGAAAACGCATCCGCAAAAAAGACCTCGGTATGATGGCCATGTCGTACGGTTATGTTTATGTGGCACAGGTAGCCATGGGCGCCAGCTACAGCCAGTATTTCAAAGCGTTGAAAGAAGCGGAAGCTTATCCGGGACCTTCAATTATTATTGCTTACGCACCTTGTATCAACCACGGCCTGAGATCCGGCATGGGAAAGACACAGGATGAAGCTTCCCGCGCTGTTGATGCCGGTTACTGGCATCTGTTCCGTTACAACCCGATGCTCGAAAAAGAAGGAAAAAATCCTTTTGTGCTCGATTCCAAAGAACCAAAATGGGATGAATTCCAGAACTTCCTGGGCAGCGAAGTACGCTATACCTCGCTCAAAAAGACCTTCCCTGCTGAAGCCGAGGCTTTGTTTAAAGCTGCGGAAGAAAACGCAAAATGGAGGTACGCGAGCTACGTCCGCATGGCGGAAATGAAGTTTGAAAAATAATACCGTTTAGCATGAACAATTCACATGTTGGACTAAAGTCCTGATTATTAGTTTTTTTCTATAACCCCGCCCTTAAGGGCGGGGTTATAGAAACCTTTGAGTTTAAAGGGCTTTAGCCCTGATATTTAGGAGTAATCAGGTTCACATACTATAAGGAATAAAACTTAAAAAATCCCTGCAAGTAATTTGCAGGGATTTTTTTATAATTTTATGAATCTTATTTGCTCCAGGCAGATAAATCAAAATTCAAAAAAATGAAAAAAACCATCCTGCTCCTTTTTGCAATAATCATTTTTACTGCCAACGGTTGTAAAAATGTGCAACAAACCACCACCCAGCCGGAAACAAAAAACAACGATTACATGGAAATGGCAGTACTGTACCATCAGCAGGCTGCCGAGATCAAAGCCCTGTATTATCAGTCGTTCAACCTGGCCAAACTGATCTTCGAACAGGATGTGGCGAATACCGGCATAAACCAAAAACGGGCCGTGATCGTGGATATTGATGAAACCGTGCTCGACAACAGCCCCTACGAAGCGGAATGCGTGCTGGGCGGCATTGCGTACCCCTTGCGATGGGACGAATGGGTTAATAAAGGCGCTGCCGCCGACTTACCCGGAGCTGTGGATTTTTTAAATTATGCTGCCGAAAAAAACGCGGAAGTTTTTTATGTGACCAACCGCACCGAAAACCAACGCGAAGGCACCTTGCGCAACCTTAAAGAAAAAGGTTTTCCCTTTGCCGATAACCAGCACCTGATGATGAAATCTGATAATACCAGTAAAGAAAAATACCGGAAAAAGATTGCCGAAACCTATCATATTAGTTTGCTGGTCGGTGATAATTTATCTGATTTTGTTGCTGTTTTCGACAAACAACTTCCTGAGGCCCGGGAGCAACGGGTAGACAGTTTAAGAAATGAATTCGGGAAACGCTTTATTGTCCTGCCCAACGCCATGTACGGCGACTGGGAGTCGGCTTTGTATAAATACAATTATAAGCTTTCGGAAAAACAAAAGGACAGCATACGGAAGGCGAATCTGAAGGGGTTATAATCCAGGACAGTAAAAAAGAGGAACTGGTTAAAAAACAAATCAATCCTTTACACAACGCACTGAAAACCCAACCTGTTTAGGCCAAGAGGATCTACCTACCTCAATTTTGTCGAAATCCATACTTCTGCCGTAAGCATTGTCAGGTCCAACCTCAGAAGAACTCCACCATCCACCAAAAAATCCAATACTCCCAAATATACCAACAAAGTTTCGCGCCCCTCCCGGAATAGCTGTAAACCCTGAGCTGTTGATTGCACCTTCGTTTGGGCTTTCCCAATGAATGGTGCCAATTTCTTTCAATTTGCCTCCAGCATTGTAAATACCATCTAAATAATCAGTTAAGGTAGTCCATTCCACATCACTTGGTACATGCCACCCTGTAGGGCACAATTTGCCGGTATTTACCGTATGCCAGTTATATAACCTACCATAAGTTTCTGAATTTATTTGTGAGTTTTCATAATTGCATAATGCTCCGGTTGTTAAGTTTCCCCATTCGGACTCAGTAGGGTATGGTATTGCTGTCCCATCATTATAATGGGTTACTTTAAGATTTTCCGCCATCCAAGTTTGGCTCCCAATAGTAATGGTTTTGTATATATTACCGTCTATGTCGGTCATCGTTCCGTAGGTCAAATCAGGATTAAAAACGATAGTACTGTTTTGTGTTGAAAATGTCATGACACTGCCATATCCTGTCCCATAGCTATTTGTCGCATAAGCCCTTAAATTATAAGTTGTATTAGCTGTTAAACCACTAATATTACTTGTAAAACTACCTGTTGCAGTTCCGTCTATTGTTTTGTTATCTGATATCGTCGGTGTTTGGCCTATACTCCAACACACGCCACTTGCAGTTACAGGGGCTAAACCATCCGAAGTTATGTTCCCTCCACTTTTTGCAGTTGTCTGTGTTATGTCAGTTATGACTGTTGTTGTCAGTCTAGGTATATTTATATTATTACCATTATCATCAGTTTTGCAACTGCTTGTAAATACTAAAAATAACAACATTAATAGCAATGGTGAATTCAAAAAGTTTTGTTTTTTTTTCATTTTTATAGAATTTTATTGATGATACTCATTTAGATTAGAAGTTTTATTTCAATGTAGTTGTCTATATTTAAATGAACGTTTGGCGGTATGGTTAGTTGCCGATTTCGAAGCACTTTCCTATCAAGTTACAACTACTTTTGATACGAGCTGTGCCGCTCGAATACCCACTGCACCGGCAATTAACTATACCGCGTGTTGGCAACTGGTGTTCATTCATATCCGTCTGTTTTTCATTTATTTAGCTTTATTTTCAAGTCATTATCAAACTGCACCAACCTATCCACGAAGCACAAATTTATTTTGTTTTTTTGAGCGTGGGCAATCCTAAAACCGCCCTCAAAGGCGGTTACGTGGGATGTAAGGGCGGAAGCTCTTTTGCAAGCCTTTGGTTGGAGCGTTGGCTCGTGTGGGCTTGCAAATGTGCTTACGACTGTGCGTTGGCTATACTGCTTTTGCCAAATCATTAATCAATATTTTAAACATTTGTCCCGCTAAAAATGCTTTGAATTCTGGATTATCATTGTATTCCTTAAACACTTCAAAGTTGCTGTCAATATGATTTATCATTTTTTCTTTCAAAATATCGGCAAAAGTTATCTGTGCATTTTGAAGGTCATTTCTACTCAATGATGCACTAATATTGTCCATTGCAGATTTGTCGTCCTTTACATCTTGCATTAAATCCTGAGTCATTTTCCGAACTTTATCTTCATTTGTAAAAGTGGTTCCGAACTTATCATTAAATGCTTTCACAATGTTTGAAAGATATTCCATTTCGGGCTCTGCTGCACTGCCTCTCATATCAGTTGGAATTGGTTTCAATTCATCTCCTTGCTGTAATTGAATATTAAATTCACCTTCTTTTTGAAGTCGGTAACTTTCCATGTCGATATTATCCAAAATCCCTTGTGCCAAATCTTCATCACGTTGCTTGCCGAGTTTATTTTGCAAATGGTTTAAAAACAAGTATAATCTTTCCAAATAAGGATTTACAAAAGGTACTATTTGAGCAAGGAAGACATATAAGCGAACATAGGTTTTACATTTTGCTCTAAAATCGTCTTGTTGTTCTTCGTTTAAACTTGTTCTAAAAACTTCTGCTGCTGCATCTAAAATAGTGTGTAATTGGTCAACTGGAACATTAGCAATAATCTTTTGAGAAAATTCCTGTACTTGTTCAGGTGTATAAACTTGAAACGCATCTAAAGCAGCTTGTAAGTCAAATAATTTATTTGGGTCGGTTGCTTCACCAAGAATTGTTGTTTCGAAAAACGGGTCGAATGACTTTTTAATTTCTTCTGCATCGTTGGCAAAATCCAAAACAAATGTGTCTTTTTTGCCTGATGTTGTTCTATTCAACCGTGAAAGTGTTTGAACAGCATTTACACCGCCTAATTTCTTATCAACATACATTGTGTGCAAAAGCGGTTGGTCAAAACCTGTTTGGTATTTATTTGCAACTATCAGAAAACGATATTCCGATTTTTTAAACTCATCAGGAATTGCCGAACTTGAAAAATGATTTAAAGAAGATTCTGTTTCTCCGTCTATATCGCCTGAAAATGCTACAATAGCTTTGTATGGATTATTTGTTTTAGCCAAATAATTATCAAATGCTGTTTTGTATTTTACTGCATTCTTACGACTACTTGTAACTACCATAGCCTTTGCCAGTCCATTAATTTTTTTCTGACGAATTACGCTATCCATAAAATGGTCGATGATTAATGCAGTTTTCTTTGCGATGGCGTGTTCATGGCTTTCAACAAATATTTTCAGTTTCTTTTGTGCTTTGTTTTTGTCATAAGCTGGGTCGTCTTCAATCTTCTTTAATAAAGCATAATAGCTTTGATATGTCGTGTAATTCTGCAATACATCAAGAATAAAATTTTCCTCAATGGCTTGTTTCATTGAATAAAGATGAAATGCTTTAAATTTTTCTTTGCCATTGTCATTGTATTTTTCGCCAAACAATTCGAGTGTCTTATTTTTAGGTGTTGCAGTAAAAGCAAAATAACTTGCATTTGATAGCATTTTTCTGCCTTTTACAATTTCTACAATTTCATCTTCGTCTGTCCATTCTTCAGCATTTTCTTCATCAATTTCTTTTGATAGGGTCTCATTTAGTTTTCCTGCTGTATTTCCGCTTTGGCTGCTGTGTGCTTCGTCTATGATGATTGCAAACTTATTTCCGGGCAGTTCGCCAATTTCGTTTACTATATATGGAAATTTTTGAATGGTAGTGATGATAATTTTCTTGCCTTCTTCCAAAGCAGTTTTAAGTTGTTTACTACCTTCGGTAATGGCTTCAACAACACCTTTCACCTGCTCAAACTGCTTGATGTTGTTTCGTATTTGAGCATCCAAAACTTTACGGTCGGTTACAACAATTACAGTATCAAAAACAATATTTGTATTTCCCTTATCGAATAAGGCAACCAACTGATGAGCTAACCAAGATATGGAATTTGATTTTCCTGAACCAGCCGAATGCTGTATTAAATAGCGTTTTCCTGCTCCGTTTTCCTTCGCATTATTGAGAAGTTTATCAACGGAATCAATTTGATGGAAACGAGGAAAAATAAGCTTTTTTACTTTCTCTTTCTTTACTTTTCCATCGGGCAAAATCTTTTCTGTTTCTTCCTCAAATAACTGAACATAGTTCTGAATGATATTTGTTAAACGGTCTTTGGTTAAAATCTCATTCCAGAGATAATCGGTTTTTATGCCATTTGGATTGTGCGGATTTCCTGCTCCGTTATTGTTCCCTTTGTTGAAAGGCAAAAAGTAAGTGTTTTCGCCCTTTAAATGTGTTGCCATCCAAACTTGTTCTGTATCAACTGCAAAATGCACCAAACACCTGCCTAAACGAAACAATTCTTCTTTTGGGTCGCGGTTGGTTTTGTATTGCTTAATGGCATCTTTAACTGTTTGCTTGGTAAGTTCGTTTTTAAGTTCAAATGTAACGATTGGCAAACCATTGATAAAAACCACCAAATCCAGCGAATTTTCATTTTGATTGCTGTAATGCACCTGCCTTGTTACTGAAAATATATTTTGATTGTATAAGGCAAAATCTTTTTCGTTTAAGTTGGAAACAGGCTTATCAAAGAATAGTTTAAGCTTTATATTATTGTCGGTTATACCTTTACGTAATACTTCGATAATTCCAAAAGTCTTAATTTGGTTGTTTAAGCGATACAATACTTTACTTCTATAATTGCTACCGTGAATGGTTTGCAATTTCATAACTTCTTTTTCCTGTGTGGTTTGCAAAAAATTGAAAAGTAAATCTTCATCCACACAATCCACACGGTTGTATTGGCTGTGATGACTTTCTTCAAAAGCATTTACCAAACACAAGTGCTGTGTAATATGGGCTTCGAGACCTTTTTCTGTTGTGTCGGTTTTCATACGTTTTTAAATGTTATGCCTGGTAGTTTCAAAAAACAACTCAGGTTTTTATTATATCCTCTAGTTTCCTTTTTACTCATAGAAAAAAACACTTGCTTTCGTGCTCTAGTTACTGCGACATAAAACACACTTAATTCTTCAAGGAATTTTGTTTCATTTTCCTTATTAATAATAATATTACAATCAGACTTGCACTTACAGGTACTACATAACCCAAACCAATTTGGGAAAGAATCTTGTTCCATGTCTGGCAAAATAACGAAATCCCATTCTAAGCCTTTTGCGGCATGTACCGTAGAAATAACAATATTGGTGTTAATAAATTCGATGTACTGCTTTAATCCATTATGTTCAAATGTGTCTTTAATTAGATTGATTTTCTCCTCATTAGAGAGAAATGAAAAATCTAAAAACAGTTTATTCCAAAAAATATCAAGTAATGAAATTAAAGCTTCAATTAAAGAGTCGGATGATTCTGAATAATGTTTTGAAATTAAACTGATATGTTCCTTTGCGAGTTTCTTAGTAATAGTTTCTTTAATTCGTATAAGTTCAATGAATTCATATAAACATTTTCTGTGAAATGAAATATAGTTTGCATCTTCATCGGTAAATAAGCCATAGAAGTATGGAACTTTATTTAGTTCAAATGTTTCAATGATTAAATTAACATTAGGACCTCTTTGCTTAACTAAGATTGAAACTTTCGATTCAGGATGTTTTTTCAGAATAGCAAGAGATAAATTTACAACATAAAGAGCCTCATCAGCTTGGTTATCAGAAAACTTCAATTTTATAGAAGCATCCTCTGTGATTGTTGGCTTGTTTGTATTTTCAGCATTTCTCCGGATATTATTATCAAGACGAAGCATTTCAGGGTTTGAAGCAAACCTGTAGTTTTTTGATAATTCTACTTTGGTCAATCCAAATTGTTTTTCTGAAATTGTAAGCAAATTTTCAACAGCTCCTATAAAACCATAAATACGTTGAAGTGAATCACCCAATAATATTACTTTGGTATCGTCAGTGATAAGGCTTTTTATAATTTCAAAGCTTAGAATATTTGTATCCTGATATTCATCAACAAGTAATGTTGAATAGTATTTTGTATAAAATGCTAAAACATTGGGATGTTTTTTGAATAATAGCTGGGTCAAGGTTAAGATTGCATTATACGAAATAAAACCTTGTGGTAAAAGGTATTCGATTATTACAGCACAATACTTTTCAAGATGTTCCCGAAGAAATGTTTCATTACCTTTCTTTAGTGCATCACAATATTCAGACAAGAAAAATGCATCTTCATAAGATAATCCTTTTACTGTTGTCTGTGTTTTTCTAACATCACTATCATCGATTGATTGGAGTGTATCAATTGATTTTAAGTTAGAATGAAACACACTTCCATATTTTTTTAATACACTTCTACTAAAACCGTGATAGTTTGAAACAAATATTTTATCTGATGTTGCAATGTCGAGACCTGTTTCAGCCAGCAGTATAGGTACTTGTTGGGTTACATCTTTTTTAATCTTGTAGGCTGCATTAACGCTAAAAGTCAAGGCTAAAAGTCTTTTGGGGTTTGGAATTTGCTTGGTTGCAATCATATAGGCAATCTTGCTCACCATTGTATTGGTCTTTCCATATCCAGCAGGTGCTTCTACAAGCAGCCTGTTTGAAGGCGAAAAAATTACTTCAAGTTGTTTCTCATCGCCTTGATGTCTGGCAAAAATTTTATCCTTTACTATGTCAATAACCGATTTAGACATTTGCAACTAAATTTTTGGCTTCGGTTATTACTGTCTTATAAATTGTAGGAATTTCAGTAAGCGATAAATGCTCACCTATTAGCAAACCTAAAGGATATGATTTACACACCGAAAACCAAGTGATGTAAAATGCTTTTAAATTTACTGTATCTGTTGAAACAATATCAGATAGTTTTAAGAACGAAGTGAATGCTCCTACTCCTATGGAATATTTATCATTGCCCTGTTTGTCAAATAATCTGGAATTTAATGCATCCTTATCCATTGTTCTTTCAATACCTTTTGAGTCAAATTGAAGCAATATTGAACGTAGGCTGGGTTCTTTATTAGAATCAATAAGTGAAACTATTTCTTCCTCAAAATCTCTTTTATTTGTAGTGTAATAATTTGGCAGACCAGTCGGTTTAGTTCCGTTATCTTTATCTCTAATACCTACAGATGGTATTTGAAAAAATGAAGCAATTTCAATTAATTGTTTTATTGCATCGCCTCTCGCTTGGATAACAGAAATACCTAAATCATCAAAGTCAACGCCTATTTTCTTGCCAAAATATGGAAAACTTGAATATTCGGAATCACCCTCAACAAAAATTAAACATCTTGAAAAAAAAGCTTCCTTTATATAAGGAAAGTTCATGTATAAATGTTTTTGAAGTTGGTGATTCAATGTAATTTCATTACCACAAATAATTTTTGTAATACCTGTCTCAGAATACAATCGGACAATCTGTCTATAATCATTCAATAAAATATTGGGAGAATGTGTTACAACAATAACTTGGCCTATGAATTCGTCAATATCAAACAAATCTTTTATAAGGGTTTTAAATTCTGCGTTATTGTTGGTTATAACGGAATTCAGATACTTAATTAGTGAACGCTGCATATAAGGGTGTAAATGAATTTCTGGTTCATCTAATCCGATGATTAGCGAAATAGATTTTGTACCTGCATTTTCATCTTCAAAAATCCCTCTGTTTCCTCTCTGTGTTCTGATAGCTTGAAGTTTATCTAAAACAGACAAAGTTACAAGTATGAGAAATTGAACACCATAACCAGTTTTTAAAAAGCTATCACCTTTCCCGTCTTTTAAAACTACAATTTTTGATAGTAGATTTTCAGCATCTTCTTCAGTAGATGCTTGTATACCAAAATCTTGAAAAGATTTTATTTTGACAATTTTATCATTTATAGAGCCAAGTAAATCTGTAACCTTTGTATCATCTAAAAAGTCGGCATCTGAAATGCCTTTATTTTTTAAGTATTGAGAAATAATATTTCTTAAAAATCTTCCTACACCTCTCCCTTTATCAAAGTTAATTTCGGCTACAGGATTACGCAGAGAATCGTAATGTATGTAATTTATGCACCTAACAACAGAAGGTTGAATGTAAGTTGTAGTTTCTGTATGAAAAAATACAATATTATCATCAATATTATCTTGTCTTGCTGTGATGTTTACTAAAGAATAATCATCCAAGTCAAATAAGTCCTGAAAATGCCCAATTTCAATGGGAGCAAGTTTAAGTTGAAAATTTATTTCAATAGGAAGTCTAATATCTTTAAAATCATCAAATTTGAAAGCTCGTGAAGTAAAAAGAATATTCACTAATGAAAGCAAATTGGTTTTACCAAGATTATTTTCACCAACAATGAAGTTACAGTTTTCCTCTAAGGAAATTTTAACTCCATCAAGGTTTCGATAGTTATGTATTTCGAGTTTAGTTATTTTCATTGGCTAATTTATTTTCTTTTCCCAATCACCGCCTCAGCTATCATGGCTTCTTTGTATTCCCGTATAAGCTCAATTTCCCGTTCGGCTTTGGCTATGGCTTTGTCTATGGTGGCGGTTTCAGTTTTTATATGTAATACTATTTGTTTTTGTTCTTCTATTGTTTTTGGGTAACTTATTTTAACACCAGTAATTTCCCCCATACTTAAACCAACTCTTGTAACGCCAGTTGCTTCAACTGCAAAATAAGCTTTCAATTCACTTGATTGAAATTTACGAAACAGATATTCACTCAAAACCTCATTTTCATTTGCTCTTATCAATGCTAAATGATAACCACAAACCACATTTTCTAAATCCTCCTTTACAAAAGTTGGAACTGCTATATCAGTTGCTTCTTCGCTATCCTTGGTTATAATGACATCCCCTTTTAGAACTGTGAATTTTTCAATCTCACTTTCTGTTGCAGTAGCAGTCATAAACTCTAAATCATTCGTTATGTAGTCATTTTTATATACATCAACATAATTACAAAGCCTCACAGGTATTTCGTCTTCAATTGTAAGTTTGTCAACGTTGCTAAATCTTATATCTGCAACAAATTTGAGTCTTTTATTAAACCAATTTTTATTAGTTCCATCAACGGCTTCATCTATTTTGCTCTGCCTTTGCTCCTCCAATAACTCAATAAACTGTTGCTTTTTCTCAATAAAGCGGTTTATCTTTTCTTCCTGTGCTTTTATGTATTGTACAATTTCGTCTTGCTCGTGTTTGGGTGGCACAACAGAATAAATACTAAAAAACTTATCGGAGTACAATCGCAAACGACTATCTATAATACCAGTGCTATTTCTGCGAAACTCGGCTTTTAATAAATTGGTTGTAAACAAATAGCCAAAATATTCGGGATTGTTTTCGCCTTTAATTCGATAAACACAATAAGCTGGGCTTGTAATTCCGTTGTATGGCGAAATACCCAAACTACCGTTCCATGCCAACATGATATTGATAACCAAATCGCCTTGCTGTACCAATTTGTAACCTATCAAACTTTCGGCATTGGTCAAGTGGTCGTCTTCATTTTCCAAACTTTCACGTTTCAGAGTTACGCCTGTGTAATGCGAAACCGAAAGCAGTTCTTCGTTGCCTGTTTCGCTTCTGCTGTCCATTTCCTGAAACAGATTTTTAATACGAAGCACTTCCCAATGAGATGGGAAATCACCTAACCAAGCGGTTTTTGTATTTTCTACTGCCGTTGCTATCATGCTTCAATTATCTCTTTTAGTAAACCGTCTGTTTCCTGCTCAATCGCAAAAATGTCTTTGGCAATTTCAGTCAATGCTCTTGGCGGTTGGTGTTTGTAGAAGTATTTGGCAAAGTTTATTTCATAACCAATTTTGGTGTCTTTCTTATCCCACCAAGCATCAGGAGCAAAAGGCAAAACTTCCCGTTCAAAAAATTCCTGTATATCTTCTTTCAACGGAATGTTTTCGGTGTCTTTCAGTTTTGGGTCGGGCTTTGGTTTGCCTTTACTGTCGGTTACAATTTTGCCTTTCTCGTCTTTCAAAGGTCGGTGCACTGTTATTTGTGCATACCCGAAATCTTCATTATCAAATATTTTGCTGTATTCGTTTTCTTCAAAATTTAAAAACATTATCTCAATTACAGGAATATGTTCTGTTGAAAATTCAACACGTTTTTTGCCTAATGGCTTCCGCATTTTGTAATAAAATTTTTCGGAAGTAGCATTTATCAATTGCACTTTGCCTTTTCGGTTTTTGGCTTTTCGGTTTGTAAAAAGGAAAATGTAGGTTGGAATGCCCGTATTGTAAAACATATCGTTGGGTAATGCTACAATAGCTTCCAACAAATCGTTTTCGATGATGTATTTGCGAATTTCGCTTTCGCCTTGACCTGCATCGCCTGTAAACAAAGCCGAACCATTGTGAACGGAAGCAATTCGGCTGCCAAGTTCGGTGTCTTTCATTTTACTGAGCATGTGCAATACAAACATCAATTGTCCGTCATTCACACGGCTGGTAACGGCTTCTTCTTTGTAGCTGCCTTTCAGGATAAAGCGTTTGTCAATAATGGCTCCTTTGGTGCCAACGCCCAATGCTTTTTTATCGGGAGCCCATGTTTTGCCGTATGGCGGATTTGTAAGCATGAAATCGAATTTCAAATCTTTATCAAACCCGTAAGCACTCAAAGTGCTTCCATACACAATTTTGTCAGGGTCTTCGCCCTTTATAAGCATATCGCTTTTGCAAGTCGCATAAATGAAAGGCGTACTTTCTTGACCGTATAAATGAACGGTAGAATTACTTTTAATCAATCCTTCGGGATTGAGCATAAAGTGTTTGGCAATAGTCAACATACCGCCACTACCTACACAAGGGTCATAAATCAAATAAGTTCCTTGTTGAATTTTGTCTTTCACAGGTAAGAAAACAAGGTGCGTCATCAAATCAATGATTTCCCTTGGCGTAAAGTGTTCTCCGGCTTCTTCGTTGTTTTCTTCGTTAAATCGGCGTACCAAATCCTCGTAAACATAACCCATTGCTAAGGGTGGCAACTTGTCGGGGTGCAATTCAACTTTCGGTGAACAGAATTTTTCAATAAGCGAAAACAGAATATCTGCTTCGTCCAACGTTTCAATTTCATTTCTGAATTTGAATTGTTTGATAATGTCCTGCACATTTTCCGAAAAGCCATTCAAGTAGTTTTCAAAATTGCTTCTCAGATTTTTCGGGTCATCTAGCAGTTTTTTTAATGTAAACCTTGAAGTATTATAAAAAGCCAATCCCGAACCGTGCTTGCTATTAGTCAATAAGCTATCAAGGTTTTGAAGTTTGTCTTTGTATTCGTTGAAGGTTTTTAAAACCTGCTCTTTGGTAGGTTCTAAAAGCAAATCAAGTCTGCGGATAACTACCATTGGCAGAATTACATCTTTGTATTTTCCTTTTTGGTAGGTATTTACCAAAACATCATCAGCAACTGTCCAAAGGAAGTTTATAACGGGTTGCAGTGATTGTGTATTTAAACTCATATTTTCAATTTCTTTTTTTTACAATTTTCAAAAATACAGATAAAGCTTCATTTTAGCACCGTGTGTGTCGGCAAGATTGCACTCTTTGGCAAAGCTTTGGTTTGAGCGTTGGCTCGTGGGGCTTTGCCAATGTGTGCAATGTGGGTGGGGTTTCTTTCTTTTTTTTGCGGGGGGAAGAAAAAAACAAAATAAATTCATCCAATTTGCACCAACCTATCAAAGAGCTAAATCCTTTCTTATTTTAATTTTGTCAATATCGTATCTGTCTGGTCGTCTGTCTTTTTACACTTGTTGCCAACGTTCCGGGGCTTTGCAGCGGGCGGGTTTTTAACCGGCCTGCCGTGTCAACCCGTTGATAAAATTAATTAATTTCCATACGTTTCAAATTTTTCCCGCACCCGCCTGAGGCAAAGCCCCTGTTACCAGCTGCTCTATTTGCCTTTATTTTTCAATAATAAAATGTTTAGTCGAAGTTGCAGAATCTGTTCTAAAAACAATATTGTAAATACCTGCACAAAGGTCGTCAACAGGAAT